>Ga0307517_10000209_pt1 | contig 99515 bp, 68 predicted proteins | sample 23_EM_MG_FD_194515 | JGI IMG/M metagenome (GOLD analysis project Ga0307517, IMG submission 194515) | Populus trichocarpa ectomycorrhiza microbial communities from riparian zone in the Pacific Northwest, United States - 23_EM | ecosystem: Host-associated > Plants > Roots > Unclassified | place... | reverse complement strand
ATCTGACTCAGAGACAGTGGCGGAGCTGAAATCAAATCAAATAAACCAAATATAAATCAACTAAACATAGGGGATCCTGCACTGCCTGCTCCTGTGTACCGTTACCGGAACATGTACACATGTTACACCTAGGACCTCAAACAAGGTCGACAGAGGGATTCCCCAAGGGTCACAGCTATGACCCTTACTGTTTGTGATATACGTCAGAGCACTACACCCTGAAGTAGAACACTCAGATATATTTACATCATCATACGTGGACGACTTCCAGATCACAGTAGCGTCAACAAGTTGGTACAGGAATACAAAAATACTGGAAGAGAGGATACAGAGGATGAATACTACGGCTGCCGGTCTGGGGCTATCGTTCAGTATTGCAAAAACCGAACTGATGCATTGGAGGAAACCTAAGGAGAAGGGCGAAATGTCTGAATGCACAGTAATGTTCCAATCACATGTTATCGAACCTACCGGGAAAGCAGTTAAATGGCTGGGATTCTGGCTTACGGATAACGGAGAAAGGTCAGCACATTTCGGAACGAGACTTGCGCTTGCACAAGCGGCTTTCATACAAATACAGAGACTGTCAATACCCAGCAAAGGCCTGAACCCGTATGGGGCAAGGAGGCTAGTGAAAGAGATAATTCTACTGACGTTGCTATACGGGGCTGAGATATTGGACCTGATAGTGACAATGATAGGGAAGATGCAAACATTTTGGAATAGGTTCCTTCGGTGGATTACGAACTCCTTCTATGCAACAAATACGACTGTCGTTTCAGTGGAAGCGTGCTTAGCACCCATCAAGCTATATGCGAAACAGGCCAGAGAAATAATGCCTGTCTGAATCACCACCGCAGTCCCGATGAACAACATAGCCACGGCGATGCCACCCGGCGGGTACCCTTTGGTAGAGGAGTACAGATACCCCACGAACAGGAGAGAGGCGTTTGACAACAACAAAGGAGGAATGAGACCTAAGACGTGGAACTCAACAGCCACAACGACGGCCCAAGTCTGCCTACCAATCGACGAGATGGGGGCAATTGCAGCAGGAAACTACTCGGCGAGACCTTTCCCGATGAAACCAAACCGACTCTCAATGGTAACAGAACAGGTAGCGAAATCCTCGTTTGAGGCCAAAGAGGGGATTCGGAAAAAAATACAGAAAGAATGGGGGGAATGGGAGTACCCGCCATACTACGAATACAGACCACCGTTTAGGGAATGCTGGTACTTCATGACTCTCCCAAAGTTCAAGGCAGGTCGGATACACCAGATGAGAGCGAATAAGAGCTATTTAAAAGCACAGAAAGACTGGTCAAACCAAGATCAAGATCCGCGTTATGATCGATGCGGACAGGAAAACCAGACATGTCGACACATTATTACAGACTGCCCGGCTCTGGCAAGCGTCAGAAATGGAAGGGACCCAGCGATATTTAACATAGGTAGAGAGTCTACGCTGTGGAAAGGAGATAAACCGGGAAAGGTGTTGATGAAGGAGTTTTCCAGGTATGTAATGAAAAATTTGATAAATTTTCCAGTTAGATTGGGAGTTTTTCCTTTTACGAGAGACAGTGATTTAAGGTCATAAATTGTTTGTACCCTTTATGGGGAATGACGGATGAAGGTGATAAGTTTATTATCGTTTATTTGTTTTATGTAGGCGGTGATGGAGTTTTTTATGTTTTTAGGGTTTTCTAGGCCATACTTTAGGGTGCTTGCCGGGATTTTCCCATACTAAATCCAGGGATTTAACAAAAAAAAAAAAAAAAAACCCCCGCTGATGAAACAAAGTACTCGAGTGCAATGAAGAAGCAAACTCAATTCCCGCTTCAGACCAGACTCCGCTACAGTACGCTAGCAGACTAGGAGGGGGGTCAAAGAACAGGAGGGCTCAACAAACAGACCAAAAAAAATCACCGCTTGAATTAACGTTTAGCAAGTCACTTTTATTGTAGTTCGCTGAACCCCCCCGTTCGTTGACCCCCGTCCTAGTCTTCTGAAAAATTAAAATTCTATCTGTTGACCAGTCCCCGGACCACTCATAATTCCACCCATATGGACTGAATCGGACGGGAAAGCTCACTCGAGGACTGGCTTCTCGGCTCCCGTACCTAGGAACACTGCCTGCTCAAAGCATCACCGTAGGAGTTGATCAATTGGTAGGCCTAGGTTTTTCGGAAATTAGTCATCATGATATTATGATAGATGTTAGCGAATCTTGAACCGTCCTGGCGATGCTTTCAAGGCGATTCAGTTCCTGCTGCGGAAAGAGCGACAAGGGGCGGTGAGGAGGAGAGCTAGTGATGGGGGCTAGTGATGGAGATTAGATAAGATGTTAGGATTGGGGGTTCTTCAAGCTGGCTCTTGTGGGCTTTCTGTGTTGCCATGGCAACTGGTTTTGGTCTTGGCATCCATCAATTGGATACCAATACCAACACAGACAGGCGTTACTAGATGCGGGCAACATTTTTACCAGAGCCTCAGGATTTTAGTATGATAGTACGGTATTGTCGGGTCACTTCCGGTGAAGGCGTTCTTTGGTGGCTGTTTGGCAAAGACTTTCGATTGTTCAAAGACGGTTCAGAAAACAGAAAATAGGCACAGAGAAAAACCGCACTCAAAGATCAAACTCTCCTTGAGAATCTCGGTTGTTGTGCTCCTTGCCTTCGTTGTTTTTCGACAAGCCCCTTTTCCACCCAAATCTATACTACCTGCCAAGCTTTCTGTCTAAACCTAACCACGATCACATTACATGGTGTTTATCACTGTTTTCCCTATTGCCCATTCATCCGTCCGACAGTATGCAATACCGCTAAAGTGAACTAAGGTCAAGCTAAGGCAACCGAGCCAACAGGAAGGCACGAAGAACTCCAAGTCGCCACAGTTTAAACATAGAGAGTGACGATTCAAGAAAATCCACACCAGCGCCATTCCGACTCATACCAGAAGATACGGTTATAGCCGTGTCCACAAACATTAGAAACTTGCGAGTAGAAACGCATCGGCTAGCAGTCAAGGCTGCTTACGTCCAGATGATTTAATTCCACAGATTATTACTCCCTATTTTGACACTTTTCATTTCGACTCAACCCCACGACAACGATTCAACGGCAAACGACATTTTGAGTTCAATCCCACTCTGACCTTTTCATAGCGACTGTGGGGGACCGTCTGTGGCGGTCGGTCTTGAGCAGCAGCATTGTAGTATAGGTAGTTCTGGATCGGGGTCTCAATTAAGAGTAAGATATCGGGTATCCACCGGGGGTTCCTGTAGCATTTCTTCGCCAATCACCTGCAGGGCCCTGTACTCGAGTCCGGTACCGGTAGTCACCTGTGGTGGTTTGGCACGGTGCGTAATCTAAGACACCTGCAGCCCCGGCGGCCCGTCCCTGGCGGTCACCCGGACGGACGCCATGATATCAGTCCGTCCCAGACTACCCTTTGGGTACTGCCGACCGCCCAGCCCGTACCCGAAGACTCATGGACTGAACGCTTGGGTTCACAGATTCGACACCGAGTTAGTTGTGTCTACCAGAATTCATTATTTTCCATCTATACCGGCTATCTACTAGTACTCACTACCCTGCGGGACATTGCTAATCGGTCTTTCCGATTCTTTTATCCTGGCGCGCACTACTTGTACTGTACTCGGGTGTCAGGGTTAGTCCGCGAACACCAGGATTTATTCTGAGCATGAGCTAAAGTGGCAAATATCCAATAGAAACCTTGAATAGATTGTTCAACCAATAGTAAAGCAGAAAGCGTTCGAGGAATTCTTCTGGTTTTCAACACACACCCCTTAGTGCGTGCGCTATTCCTAATATCGTCGTTAGCTTTGTCAGCCCTGTGTTCGCGGACTAGCCCTGGTATCCGAGTACACCAAGCTAGACGATCCCACACTAGGCGCCAGCATGATTGTTTATGGCGAAGGGTTGGGCGGCGCCGCAGCATGGCGTTTAAAGGGTGTGGAACCCCCCGCCACTCGTATTAATGCGCTAAACAGAGCCAGAGCAGAGAGTATGGCTGCCCAAACTTGAGGGAGTTTGATTGGAGGAATCCATAAGGTTGCACAAAGACCCAACCTTTCTTCAGCCCCAAGGAATCCAAGTACCAGGAGTCGACTCCCTCCATCACCCATCATCCGCAGTACTCAAAGCAGCAAAACGCAGAAAATGTCTCAATCATTCAGCAATAATATCAGCTCTTTCAACACGATTGTTAATAACGTTACCGCTGCCGACGACCGATCTAATATCCTAGCGTGGTTATCCCCACTAAATCCAAAGTTACGACATCAGGATATTCGGGACCGCCGAGTTGAAGATGTGGGAGAATGGCTCTTACAAACCGAGGAATTTAGGAGCTGGCATGCTGGCAGTGGAGGAGGCAAATCCGATAACGCAGTCCTATTTTGCTATGGGGATCCGGGGGTGGGCAAGACTTTTATTAGGTAATAAGGGCAAACCTCCATAAATTGAAGAGGGGGCGAGTGCTAACAGGCCATGATATTAGCTCATTGGTAACAGACAGGTTGTGCGATCAGGCTCGAGGCCGAAGGATGGCGGTTGCGTGTTTTTACTTCGACTTCGCGGCCGAAAAAGAACAGTCACCGGCAAGTATGCTGGGGGCCGTGCTCAAACAGGTTGTGAGTGGACTGGAAGAGATACCCGAGGAAATAGCGCAAGCCTACAAAGACCACAAAAAGGTGATTGATGGGCGGGGAGTGCGACTTGACGATATTGTGAACATGCTACATACTACTGCTTCCAAAAAACCCACATTCATCTGCATCGACGCTCTCGATGAATGTGTGGCGGGATATCGAGCCAAAGTTCTTGATTCCCTCAATCTGGTTTTACAGAGATCCCCAGGCACTCGGATATTCGTGACAGGAAGACCACAGATCCAAGCTGAGGTCGAGAAGCGCCTCCCTAGAAGAGTAATTACTATACGTATCACTCCGCGGAGAGACGATATTATTAGTTATCTTCATGCTAGACTGGGTGAAGACGCAAAGCCGGGTGCGATGGACAGTAGCCTGAAGGCAGACATCCTGAAGAAAATTCCGGAAGATGTTTCTGAAATGTAGGTAAAAGCAACAACACTACTAGTAGAGAAGCCGCCTTAAGTTATCCACTAACAGATACATATCTAGATTCCTACTAGTCTCGTTGAATGTCGATGCGATCCTGCAGGAAACCACAATCGCGCGTAGGCGACGAAAACTTAACGCAATGACTGATGGGTTGGGGTTGGGGGGCGTTTATGGTGAGACATTGGGTCGGATAAAGGGACAGGGCGAGGAGGAAGCGAGGCTTGGCATGGCCGCCTTAATGTGGATCTCTCACTCGGAGCGACCCTTAAAGGTTGACGAATTATGCCATGCTCTAGGGGTCGAAATCGGAACCGCGGATCTTGATGCCGACAATGTTCCTTCAATAGGGACGGTGTTAAGTTGTTGTCAAGGGCTTATCTCCATAGACAATAAGAGTTCCAAGGTCCGGTTAATCCATTTTACTCTTCAAGAGTACCTCCGAACTCACCCTGAGCTTTTTGATAGAGTTCACTCGACAATGGCAGAGACCTGCCTAAGCTATTTGAATTCCTGCCAGATCAAGGCTCTTTCGGGTACTCCCTCTCCCGATCTCCGGTACAGACTCCATTGGGAGCTTACCTCCCTATTTTTGGACACACCACTTCTGGAATATGCTTCTCTATATTGGGGAATACACACAAAAAGGGACCTGTCAGCTTGTGCGATACAGCTTGCACTGAATCTATTTGAGGGCAGCCACCACATATCCACGGAAATCCTCCTGAGCGCGGGCAAATTGTGGCGGCACTATCCCGACATCGATGAAGCTTCCCAGTTCAGTGGTCTGCACTGTGCATCCTTCTTCGGAATTGTTGAGATTGTAGCTAGTTTGCTAGAGGTAGAAGGTTGTGATACAAACCAAAAAGACTGCATAGGTAACACACCACTGGCGTTGGCTGCTTTGAGTGGGAACGAAGGAGTGGTGAAAGCACTACTCAGGCAAGACGACGTCAACCCAAACGAACCAAATAACAATGGTGAGACACCACTCTGGTCGGCTGCTAAGGAAGGGCACGAGGGAGTAGTGAAAATACTACTCCGGCGGGGCGACGTAAACCCCGACAGACCAGATGGGCACAACCGAACGCCGCTCCGGTGCGCTGCTGAGAACGGCAACGAGGGAATGGTGAAAATACTCCTTGGGCGGGACGACATCAACCCCGACAGATCGGATAGCGAAGGCCGAACACCACTCTGGTGCGCTGCACAGAGGGGACATGAGGGAGTGGCGAAAATACTACTCGGGCGAGATGACGTCAATCCTGACAAGTCTAATAAGGACGGCAGAACACCGCTCTGGTGGGCCGTCTCCAATGCGGAGGAGGAACTGGTAAAAATACTCCTCGGGCGGGGCAACGTCAACCCCAACCAACTAATTGAATACGGCCAAACACCGCTCTTGTGGGCTCTCATTGGTGAGCGCGAGGGATTGGTTCAGATACTGCTCGCACGGAACGATGTCAACTTCGACCAACCAAATAGCCACAGCCAAACACCGCTCTGGTGTGCTGCTAGGAATGGGCATAAGGAAGTGGTCAGAATGCTGCTCGGACGGGGCGACATGAACCCCGACAAACCAGATAAGTACGGCCGAACAGCACTCTGGTGTGCTGCTGAGAATGGGCATAACGAAGTGGTCAGAATGCTGCTCGAACGGCTCGACGTGAGCCCCGAAAAACCAGATAAGTACGGCCGAACACCACTCTGGTGCGCTGCTGAGAACGGCCATGAGGGAGTGATGGAAATACTCCTTGGGCGGAGCGACGTCAACCCTGATGCACTAGATAGCGAAGGCCGAACGCCGCTCTGGTGTGTTGCCTTCACCGGGCAGGAAAAGATGGTGCAAATCCTACTCGCACGGGACAGTGTCAATCCCGACAAGCCAAATACCCGCGGCCGAACCCCGCTCTGGTGTGCTGCTAGGAACGGGCACAAAGGAGTAGTGCAGATGCTACTCGGGCGTGATGGCGTCAGCCCCGACAGACCAGATATCGACGGTCGAACACCACTCTGGTATGCTTCTGGTAATGGACACAAGGAGGTGATGAAAATACTACTTGGGCGGGACGACGTCAATCCTGACAAACCAGATATCGACGGCTGGACCCCGCGCTTGTGTGCTGCTAGGCGTGGCCATGCCGGAGTCTTTGCACTACTGCGGCCCCCAGCGCCTCCCACCCCCCGCACGGCATAATGCTGCGGAGGTACTGTTCCCCTCCTACTTTCGACCGATATCCTGTGTGCTATTTCTCCAAGGATCACAAAGGTTCCATAGACGCGCCTTCCCCCATCACTAATACCTCCCATCCCCTCCCTGCCTCGTTGCGCACTTTGAAGCACCTTCCAGTAATCGCCATCTCCCCTTTCTTTCCGGAGTATGCCCGCCCATCCACTCTACAACGAGATATCCCGCGCTGCTTGGAATTTCCGTCATATTATTTCCTTTTATTCTTCTCCTCTGGTTATATGCCATCCTTCCCTATTTCTTTTTCATTTCTTCTGTGCTATAGTTCCATTTTTTCTTCCCTCCCTTCTAAGTTTGATACAAGCATAGAGAAACGAGAATAATACGTGCGAGCATCTCTAATCCGAGAGCTAGTTCTTAATTATGATATGGCGGTGAATGGTGTCCACATGCTTTAACGAAAGCCGCACCTACATACCACTTCCTTCCAGGTGTCAGCTCAAGGGTATGGCTAGGAGGTCGCCCGTAGAGTAGTTACACCACACGAAATACTTCAGCGATAAGGTACAATACTAGAAAAATGCATCCCGCAGCTGGGAAATTTAATACCGGGTAACGGTGTCTCTCCCCGAGGATCTCATGTCGTAGCAAGTGCTAGTTAATTCCTTAGAGCCTGTTTAGTTGCGACGGTTCCGTTCCGTTCTCCCATACAAATGGTCCTTTTCCTTCCGTTTCAAAACGGAGAGAAGATCATTTTCACGGCAGAAACGGTCGCCCTACGGAACGGAACCGTTGTAACCAAACAGGCTCTTAACCTTCCTCACAACCCACCGACTTTACCTGGCAACTTTCAGATAGGCGACCGTCAGACAGACTTAGGGTGAGGTTTTGGCTGACATATGCGGATTACGTCTAGAGGGCGCCACTGGGGAACAGATCAGCTGGATCCACGATAATTATCTGCGATGCCGGATGGTTGTGTATTTAAAAATGGAACTTGGAATCCCTTTTCCTCATCCCCATGTAGACAAACCCGCCCCTACCCCTTTCCGTCCTACATCTCTATTAGAACAGAAAGTATTTTATTTAATAGTTTAGTTAAAGGGGCCTAGTGGAGTTACGGGAAGGCACTGTACGGTGCTCGATCGTGTTGCGTCGGATGCCATCTGAACCTATTGCTCAAACCCTTTGAGTTAAATTAAGAATATACGAGTGATGATCTGTGATGGCTTTATAAGAAAGCTGGGGAAGTGTTGGAAATTGTGCTCATGGTCGTGCTCTAATATTCTCTGAAATCAACTGTCAACCCTTAAATAGAATGGTATTTGTTCGTTTTGCCTCGCTTGCCTATTCTCGTCCGCATTAACATACAACAGGTTATATATACAAACATCCAAGTCCAGCGAAGCCATTAGGATTTCATCCATTCCACCATTCATACCAGTTCTCATTCTCAAGCGCATAGTCTCATTCCGTCTCCCAACCATGCTGTGCATTCCACCATTTCCACCATTCCACCATTCTATAGGCCAGTAACCATTCCTCCAATACAAATCATTTCGCATACCAGCAAGCACGATACATTCTGGACAACATTCTCTGTTCCTGCGGTCACGAGTGACACCTCATGACCCCTTTCGCCACCCCTGTCCCAACTCCGACTTCACCCCCCCCTTTTCTCCTCTCCTTCCTTTGCTCTCGCTTTTCCCTCTGTATATTTTTGTTCTATAAGCAATATGAGTTCGCTTGCGTTGGAGACCGCTCCCCTCTTGAAACCTGTGATACCGCTTGCTTCCACTTGTTCACACCCAGTACTTCTCAACAGGAGGAGTGGTTATAATTGGTACTGAAACGATGATTTCCGGCCGGAGGAAGATAATCTTCCGGTAATCTCTCCAGACAAAACAAGCAAAGCAAACCGAGAGAAATGATCAAACCGCTGGAAATGCCTTAGCAGAACCTAAGTGGGCAAACGCCGCTCGCGCTTACAAGAACTGGTAAAGTATCGTCGATGCCGATCACGGAACTCTGAAGAAAGAAAACTCGCGAAGTGAAAAACCTTCTATGTCACGCGTGTCTAGGTAACAAGCTGTCTCCCTCTGCGTCTGTGTTCCCCTGTGCTTCTCTCCGCTTAAAATCCCACTATTCAACCCACTGATTACAAAACACTCCCTGCCCGGGAGCCACAACACCTTCCACCTCGCCACTAACTACTGACTAAACGGCTAGCTCGCACCCATGAACATAAAGAAATAAAATATCTAGCTAACAATCCAGAGTCCCACTTTTTGCCCCACAGTACCTACTTGGAGATAATTGTGCCCAAGTGTAACAGCCCACATGAGCAGACTAGAATAGAGTTGGGTTGTTTATTTTCGAGCTGACTCTACCGATCCTAGTAGTTTAGTCTGTGCTTTGTGGAAGAGCACAAACGGAATAGGGGATGCTTTAAGTCCTCTAAATGGGGAAGAGGGACCCTCATTTCCTACTCTGGCAATATATATAAAACTTCTAATAAAAAAGACCCTGGTTCCCAAAAAGAAACCCAGAATAGCACACCAGTATACTAACTTTATGTCTTTCCCGCCCTATAATTAATTTTCATTTCTAAGGCACCTCCCCACGCATCGACTAGTAGTCAAGGCTCCTTAAGTCCAGATGATTCAATTCCACAGATTATTATTCCCTATTTTGACACTTTTTATTTCGACTCAACCCCACGACAACGGTCCAATGGCAAGCGATATTTTGAGTTCAATCCCTCTGACCCTCCCATAGCGACTGTGGGAGACCATCTGTCTTGGGCAGCAGCATTGTATTATAGGTGGTTCTGGGCCGGGGTCTCAATTACGAGTAAGATACCGGGTATCCACCGGGAGTTCCGGCAGCATTTCTTCGCCAATCACCTGCAGGGCCCGATAGTCACCTGTGGTGGTTTGGCACGGTGCGTAACCTAAGACACCTGGGATTCCGGCGGTCCGTCCCTGGCGCTCATCCGGATGGACGCCATGATACCAGTCCGTCCCGAACTGCCTTTCAGGTACTGCCGGCCGCCCCGCGCGTACCTGAAGACTGATGGACTGGGCGCTTGGATTCACCGATTCGACACTGAGTTGGTTGAGTCTGCCAGAACTCATTATTTCTATTTATACCGACTATCTACTCACTACCCTGCGGGACATTGCTAATCAGTTTTTCCGATTCTTTCATCCAGGCGCGCGCGCTACTTGCACACCAGGCTAGACGATCCCGCACTAAGCGCTCTAACTTGACTGTTTAAAGTGAAGGATTGGGCGGTGCCACAGCATGGCTTTTAAAGGGTGTGGCATTTCTTGCTAATAATGCGCTAGACACAGCCAGAATATGGCTAACCGAACTTGGGGGAGCTTGATTGGAGGAATCCATAAGGTTGCACAAAGACCCAACTTTTCTTCAGCCCCAAGGAATCTCAGTACCGGAAGTCGACTCCCTCCATCATCTGCAGTACTCAGGGCAGAAAAACGCAGAAAATGTCTCAATCATTCAGTAGTAATACCAACTCTTTCAACACGATTGTTAATAAGACTACCGATGACCGATCTAATATCCTAGCGTGGCTATCCCCACTGAATCCAAAGTTAAGGCATCAAGACATTCGGGACCGCCGAGTTGGAGATGTAGGGGAATGGCTCTTACAAACTGAGGAATTTAGAAGTTGGCATGCTGGTAGTGGAGGAGGCGAATCCGATAACGCAGTCTTATTTTGCTATGGGGATCCGGGAGTGGGCAAGACTTTTATTAGGTAACAAGGGCAACCCCCCATGAATTGGAGAGGGGGGTGAGTGCTAATAGGCCACTATATTAGCTCATTGGTAACAGACAGGTTGTGCGATCAGGCTCGAGGCCGAAAGATGGCGGTTGCGTGTTTTTACTTCGACTTCGCGGCCGAAAAAGAGCAGTCATCGTCAAGTATGCTGGGGGCCGTGCTCAAACAGGTTGTGAGCGGACTGGAAGAGATACCCGAGGAAATAGCGCAAGCCTACAAAGACCACAAAAAGGTGATTGATGGGCGGGGAGTACAGCTTGCCGATATTGTGAACATGCTACATACCGCTTCCAAAAACCCCACATTCATATGCATCGACGCTCTCGATGAATGTGTGGCGGGATTTCGAGCCAAAGTTCTTGATTCCCTCAATCTGGTTTTACAGAGGTCTCCAGGCACTCGGATATTCGTGACAGGAAGACCGCAGATCCAAGCTGAGGTCGAGAAGCGCCTCTCTGGAAGAGTAGTGACTATACGCATCGCTCCGCGGAGAGATGATATTATTAGTTATCTTCATAATAGACTGGGCGAAGACACAAAGCCGGGTGCGATGGACAGTAGCCTGAAGGCAGACATCCTGAAGAAAATTCCAGAAGATATTTCTGAAATGTAGGTAGAAGCAACAACGCTGGAGAAGCCATCTCAAGTTACCACTAACCGATATATATTTAGATTCCTGCTGGTCTCGTTGAATGTCGATGCGATCCTGCAGGAAACCACAATCGCGCGTAGGCGACGAAAGCTCAACGCAATGACTGATGGGTTGGGGTTGGGGGGCGTTTATGGCGAGACATTGGGTCGGATAAAGGGACAGGGCGAGGAGGAAGCGAGGCTTGGCATGGCCGCCTTAATGTGGATCTCTCACTCGGAGCGACCCTTGAAGGTCGACGAATTATGCCACGCTCTAGGGGTCGAAATCGGAGCCGCGGATCTTGATGCCGACAATGTTCCTTCAATAGGGACGGTGTTAAGTTGTTGTCAAGGACTTATCTCCATAGACAATAAGAGTTCCAAGGTCCGGTTAATCCATTTTACTCTTCAAGAGTACCTCCGAACTCACCCTGAGCTTTTTGATAGAGTTCACTCGACAATGGCAGAGACCTGCCTGAGTTATTTGAATTCCTGTCAGGTCAAGGCTCTTTCGGGCACTCTCTCTTCCGGTCTCCGGTACAGACTCTATAGAGAGCTTCGCTCCCTATTTTCGGACACACCATTTCTGGAATATGCTTCTTTATATTGGGGAGCACACACAAAAAGGGACCTGTCAGCTTGTGCGATACAGCTTGCACTGAATCTATTTGAGGACAGCCACCACATATCCACGAAAATCCTCCTCAACATGGGCGAATTGCCGTGGCCCTATTCCTGGCTCGACGGAGCTTCCCAGTTCAGTGGTCTACACTGTGCATCCTTCTTCGGAATTGTTGAGATTGTAGCTAGTTTGCTAGAGGTGGAAGGCTGTTATACCAACCAAAAAGACTACACAGGTAACACACCACTGGCGTTGGCTGCTTTGAGTGGGAACGAAGGAGTAGTGAAAACGCTACTCGGGCAAGACGACGTCAACCCAAACGAACCAAATAACAATGGTGAGACACCACTCTGGTCGGCTGCTAAGGAAGGGCACGAGGGAGTAGTGAAAATACTACTCCGGCGGGGCGACGTAAACCCCGACAGACCAGATGGGCACAACCGAACGCCGCTCTGGTGCGCTGCTGAGAACGGCAACGAGGGAATGGTGACAATACTCCTTGGGCGGGACGACATCAACCCCGACAGATCGGATAGCGAAGGCCGAACACCACTCCGGCGCGCTGCTGAGAACGGCAACGAGGGAGTGGTGAAAATACTCCTTGGGCGGGACGACATCAACCCCGACAGACCGGATAGCGAAGGCCGAACACCACTCCGGTGTGCTGCTGAGAATGGGCATAACGAAGTGGTCAGAATGCTGCTCGGACGGGGCGACGTGAACCCCGACAAACCAGATAAGTACGGTCGAACGCCGCTCCGGTGTGCTGCTGAGAACGGCAACGAGGGAGTGGTGAAAATACTCCTTGGGCGGGACGACATCAACCCCGACAGACCGGATAGCGAAGGCCGAACACCACTCCGGCGCGCTGCTGAGAACGGCAACGAGGGAGTGGTGAAAATACTCCTTGGGCGGGACGACATCAACCCCGACAGACCGGATAGCGAAGGCCAAACACCACTCTAGTGTGCTACTAATAATGGGCATAACGAAGTGGTCAAGATGCTGCTCGAACGGCTCGACGTGAGCCCCGAAAAACCAGATAAGTACGGCCGAACACCACTCTGGTGCGCTGCTGAGAATGGCTACGAGGGAGTGGTGAAAATACTCCTTAAGCGGGACGACATCAACCCCGACAGATCGGATAGCGAAGGCCGAACACCACTCTGGTGCGCTGCACAGAAGGGACATGAGGGAGTGGCGAAAATACTACTCGGGCGAGATGACGTCAATCCTGACAAGCCTAATAAGGACGGCAGAACACCGCTCTGGTGGGCTGTTTCCAATGCGGAGGAGGAACTGGTAAAAATACTCCTCGGGCGGGGCAACGTCAACCCCAACCAACTAATTGAATACGGCCAAACACCGCTCTTGTGGGCTCTCATTGGTGAGCGCGAGGGATTGGTTCAGATACTGCTCGCACGGAACGATGTCAACTTCGACCAGCCAAATAGCCGCAGCCAAACACCGCTCTGGTGTGCCGCTAGGAATGGGCACAACGGAGTAGTGCAAATGCTACTCGGACGGGACGACGTCGACCCCGGCAGACCAGATATAGACGGTCGAACCCCGCTCTGGTGTGCTTCTGATAATGGACACAAGGAGGTGGTGAAAACACTGCTCAGACGAGAGGACGTGAGCTCCGACCGGCCGGATATCGACGGTCGAACACCGCTCTGGTGTGCTGCCGAGAATGGGGATAAGGAAGTGGTCAGAATGCTGCTCGAACGGGGCGACGTGAGCCCCGACAAGCCAGATAAGTACGGCCGAACGCCACTCTGGTGCGCTGCTGAGAACGGTCACGAGGTAGTGATGGAAATACTCCTTGGGCGGGACGATGTAAACCCTGACGCACCAGATAGCGAAGGCCGAACGCCGCTCTGGTGTGTTGCCTTCACCGGGCACGAAAAGATGGTGCAAATCCTACTCGCACGGGACTGTGTCGACCCCGACAAGCCAAATACCCGCGGCCGAACGCCGCTCTGGTGTGCTGCTAGGAACGGGCACAAAGGAGTAGTGCAGATGCTACTCGAACGGGACGACGTCGACCCCGACAGACCAGATATAGACGGTCGAACCCCGCTCTGGTGTGCTTCTGATAATGGACACAAGGAGGTGGTGAAAATACTACTTGGGCGAGACGACGTCAACCCCGACAAACCAGATATCGACGGCCGGACCCCGCGCTGGTGTGCTGCTAGGCGTGGCCATGCCGGAGTCTTTGCACTACTGCGGCCCCCAGCGCCTCCCACTCCCCGCGCGGCATAATGCTGCGGAGGTACTGTTCCCCTCCTACTTTCGACCGATATCCTGTGTGCTATTTCTCCAAGGATCACAAAGGTTCCATAGACGCGCCTTCCCCCATCACTACCTGCCTCCTCCCATCCCCTCCCTGCCTCGTTGCGCACTTTGAAGTACCTTGCGGTAATCGCCCTCTTCCCTTTCCTTCCGGAGCATGCCCGTCCATCCACTCTACAACGAGATAGCCCGTGCTGCTTGGGATTTCGTCATCTTATTTCCTTCTATTCTTCTTCTCTGCTTATATCCCATCCTTCCCTATTTGTTGTTCATTTCTTCTGTGCTATAGTTCCACTTTTTTCCTTCCTACCCTTCCAAGTTGTTTGATACAAGTATAGAGAAACGAGAATAATACGTGCGAGCATCTCTAATCCGAGAGCTAGTTCTTAATTATGATATAGCGGTGAATGGTGTCCACATGCTTTAACGAAAGCCGCACCTACATACCACTTCCTTCCAGGTGTCAGCTCAAGGGTATGGCTAGGAGGTCGTCCGTTGAGTATTGACACCACACGAAAAATTTCAGCAATAAGGTACAATACTGGAAAAATGCATCTCGCAACTAGAAAATTTAATACCGAGTAACGGTGTCTCTCCCCAGAGGATCTCATGTCGCAGAAGGTGCTGGTTCATTCACCAATCTTCCCTATATCAAGCCGATTCTAGATTGCCAACTTGTAGATTGGGAGATTCTTGGACAAGCCCTAAAGGTGAGGTTCTGGTTAGTATATGGGAAGGATTGCGTGCAGAGGAGGCTGCAAAGGAAGAGGAAAGTTGGATCCGCAATGTCTATCACCGGTGCCGGTCGTTGGTTGTGTACCCAAAAACGAAAACTGTGGTTACTTTCCCGCGTCCCTACCTCCCAGAATGACCCACCCTCCCCTTCTTCACCTTCATTAAAATCTAAGTGGTCTTCCATACTGCTTGGCCAACAGTGTCAGGCGAGGTTACGGAAAGTTACCATACTGTTTTCGACTCTATCTGCCATTCCATGGCTATGGGACTCGGTATTCATGCCTAATCCCCAGCGAATGAGAGCCCATGATCGTACCCTGCTGCGCCTCCTCGCCGGAGCCATTTAGGAGTTCCTCGCATGTGGTATCTAAGACTTTCTATTTTAGGCTATATATAGATAAATGTGTACATTAGGGAGTTCAGTCTCCGCTACCGGTAAGCGCTCGGGAATATAAGAGACAAACAACTTCATTCCCGTAACGGCATGGGGATGAACCAGACATGAACTAAAGGTCAACACCCCACCCGGAATTCCCAGGATAGCCTAGTCTAGCCTTTCCTTGTGTGTACTCCGCCCATAAGCCCAGGTATTGGGACTTACTTCGTAGCCGGCGAAAGGGTCGCTGGGGTAGCAAAAGTGGGGTGGTGTTCTAACACGCTTCCGGGGTTTAGCGACCACAGTTCATTTGTATCGTTTAGGCTCTGACGAAGGAATACGCGCAGCGTGGGGGAGGTTCGGGGGTGGAAGCTGGCTGCAATGCGGGAGGGGGCTAAGCACCTTGAGTAGTGCGAAAATTGTCTGAGCTCCACAGCGGCCGGGAATGTCTCGCGTCCTGGTTTGTTTGGCGGTGGGATGAGGAGCGGAAGTGTCGGACTGCCAGTTGCAGGGGCGCTGGTCACATTGTGGAAGGATAGAAGAAATCCGAGGAATCGGTTATCGTGGACATCTACATCAGGTACGCGATATAGGGGCTCGAGATTGATTAAGTTGTGATCATGGACCGGCGGTGAGGGTGGTTCCCAAGCGATGAATTTGTTTCGGTGGTTCGAGCCTTGTGGGGGGTTGCGATGCTCGTGCCAAGATCGTGGTTAGGCGCCACAACCCTAGAATGCTCCTAGGACCACAATAGGGGCACTCTGAAGTGCGCCAGACGGCTCAACCCAGCTGGGTATATGGTTAGAGGTTTGGGTAGAGCAAGTGATGAGCCCGTGGAAAGCCTGAAGAGAACTGAAAAAATGGGGAAAATGAAAAAAGAGGAAGGAAAAAAAGCTCAACGCAGCTTTGCGGCTCAACGTGACTTCGCGAGCCCTCCGCCATTCAGGTGTTGTGGCACCTAGCCACAGCCTTGGCACGAGTACCCACACCCAAGGAGAAGGAAATGTCTTCGGGTGGTCCTCCCACAACTCGCCAAACCAAACCCACCCAATACGGTACGGTACCCCCATACGGTATTCTAGGGAAACTCGCTAGGAGGTCAAAAGAAGATGTGGCGAAAAACACAAGCCCCTTTGAGAAGGGGGTGGACTACCGGTACCACAAGGGAAGGATTTTCACAAATTCACCGCAGAGCCTCATTTCAAACCCCCCGTCATTTATTTAAACATTAGATTAAACAGCTAATTTAACCAAGAAGGGTTACTTTATGAGGAATCCTAACGCACGCCTTATTCTGACCTCTTAGCGCAAAAACCATCGATCATAGCCCAGACCAAAGAAAGGTTTGCTTTGTTTTTTCCCCTTCACATATCACCTGTAATCATATCACTATTCTTTAGGGTACAGGTAGTGTATGAAGTGTGTCGTCAGCACGGTAATTTCTTTCGGAGTTTGTTCACCGGAGATTTATTCTGCTCTCTCGGTAAATTAGTTAGTTCGTTGTGGAAGGCTGCTCATCATATCCAGTGATTCTGAGTTACCTGGGATAGCCGTCGAGAGGTATTTGGTTTTGATGAATTTACGCCTTGGGCATTGGAAGGATGGGGTACCGGTATATTACCATAGGTGCATTGTGCTTGTAGCAACCTATGATGACCCCACACTGTTCAGATATTGCGCTTGGTGGTCTTGATGAATATCAAAAACCACAGTGCCTGGCTTTAGAGAACCCGGTAAGTTACGAGATTGCAGGAAGAGTTTCCCCGTCTACCGTCGACAACAGGAAGGAATGTGCCATGATGCTCTAAGTTAAATGAGATATAAGGTTTTCAAATCCAGTCATAAGGCTAGATGTACTTCGAGTCCTCGCATACGGTACTGGTGGATTGTCTACCAAGCTAGCCGATCCCTCTAGGCACTCGAGCGTGTTTGTTCGTCACGGCAAAGGATTTGGGTGGCGTAGCAGCATGGAATTTAAAGGGGTGTGCCATTTCTTACTACTGACGCAGCAAGAACAGGCGGAATGTCGACGGAGTTTTGGGAGAGATTGATTAGACTGGCCGGAACTATCCGTGGGGCTCCACAAAAGACCCCTCTTTTCCCCCGAGATTCCGTCGACCGACCAATTCAGTCACATATCTTCTACCAATCTCCGAACAGCAGACATGCCCCAATATCGCTCCCATGGCAACACCAGCTCCTTCAATAATAACTCCTTCAATACGGTGTCGTACAACTGGACTGCGGCCGATGACAGGTCTCAAATCTTGACCTGGTTATCACCACTTGAGCCCGGGCTGCGACACCGGGATATTCAAGACAGCCGGGCAGAAAATATAGGGGAATGGGTGCTGCAAACCGAGGAATTTAGAAGCTGGTACGCCGGTAGCGGGGGAAGTGAATCCGATAATGCAGTTTTGTTGTGCCACGGAGACCCGGGGGTCGGAAAGACCTTTATTAGGTAACAAGAAGAAAAAAGAAACCCCATGAGAGCGAAGAAAAAGGCAAGCGCTGACAAGCCGTGATGTTAGCTCATTAGTGATAGACACTTTGTGTGGTCTGGCTAGAGAGCAAAATGCCAATGTTGCATGTTTTTATTTTAACTTCGCCGTCCAAAAGGAGCAGTCTCCCACGCACATGCTGGGCGCCCTGCTGAAACAGCTGGTCTGCGGACTGGAAAAGACCCCCGAGGAGGTATCGCTAGCATATCAAGGCCAAAAAAATATCATTAGTGGGCGGGGGCCGCAGCTTGCCGACATTGTGAAGATGTTGCAGACCACCGTTTCGGAAAAGCCCACATTCATATGCATCGACGCCCTGGATGAGTGTGTGGCGGGATATCGAGTCAAGATCCTTGATTCCCTTAATATAGTTCTACGAAGGTCTCCAGGAACTCGGATATTTGCAACGGGAAGACCTCACATCCAGACTGAGGTCAGGAAGCGTCTGTCCGGAAAAGTAACGACTATACGCATCACTCCGCGCAGAGGTGATGTCATCAGTTATCTTCATAGAAGACTGGACGAAGACACGACGCCAGATGCGATGAACAGTAGTCTTAAGGAGGACATCCTGAAGAAAATTCCCAAAGATATTTCTGAAATGTGTGTAGAAGCAACCATATCCGAAGAACTATCCCAAGCTATCCACTGACAGATACATATCCAGATTCCTATTGGTCTCATTGAATGTGGATGTGATCCTACACGAAACCACGATCCGTCGCAGACGACAAAAGCTCGATGCGATGGCTGACGTCTGGGGACTAGAGGGTGCCTATTGTGAGACGTTAAGTCGGATAAAGGGGCAGGGAAGGGAGAAATCGAGGCTCGGTATTGCCGCATTGATGTGGATCTCTCACTCGGAGCGGCCCTTGAAGATCGTTGAACTATGCCACGCTCTGGGAGTCGAGATTGGATCGGCCCATCTCGATGCCGACAATGTTCCTTCAATAGGGACGTTGCTAGTTTGTTGTCAAGGACTTGTTGTCGTAGACAAGGAGGCTTCTACTGTCCGGCTAATCCATTTTACTCTTCATGAATACCTCCGGGCTCATCCCGAGCTTTTTGGCACAGCTCACTCGACGATGGCAGAAATCTGCTTAAGCTATCTAAATTCTCACCATGTCAATTCTCTTTCGGCAAGTCGCCTCCACTACCTTTGGGTGGGGCCCTATCGGGAATATTTTTCTATATACTCGGGCACACCGTTTCTAGAATACTCTTCTTTATATTGGGGAATGCACGCGAAAAGATATCTTTCAGGTTGTGCGAAACAGCTTGCGCTTAAGCTATTTAACGACTACAGCAACCACATATCCATCAAAATCCTCTTGAATACAGAGGAATCACGTGGCCCCTTCCCTATTAATTTCGATAGACCCCCCCGGTTCAGTGGCCTGCACTGTGCATCCTTCTTCGGGATTGTTGAGGTTGTATCCGGGCTGGTGGAGGTGGAAGGTTGTGATATCAACCAAACAGACTGCACAGGTAGTACACCTCTCGTATGGGCTGCATTGAAGGGGCACGAGGGAGTGGTGAAAATACTGCTTGGACGGGACGACGTCAACCCCGACAAACCAGATAACGGCAACCGAACACCGCTCTGGTGGGCTGCTGCGAACGGCTACGAGGGTGTGGCGCGAATTCTACTTGGGCGGGACGACGTCAACCCCGACAATCCAGCTAACAGCACCCGAACACCGCTCCGGCTGGCTGTCGAGAGCGGGCACGAGGGAGTAGTGAAAATATTACTTGGGCGGGGTGACGTCAACCCCAGCAAACCAGATGGCGACGGCCGAACATTACTCTGGTCGGCTGTTACGTCGGGGCACGAGGGGATTGTGAGAGCGCTCCTCGGACGGGGCGACGTCAGCCCCGACAAGCCCGATAGGTTCGGCCGAACGCCTTTCTGGTATGCTGCAGAGGATGGGGATGAGGGATTGGTGGAAATACTACTCGCGCGGGACGACGTCAACCCCGACAATCCAGATATGTTCGGCCAAACACCTCTCTGGTGTGCTGCATTGAATGGGCACAAGGAAGTGGTGCAAATACTGCTAGGGCGGGGCGACGTCAGCCCCTACAAGCCAGATAAGCATGGCCGAACACCGCTCTGGTGTGCTGCTAGCCGTGGCCATGTGGGAGTGATAGCCCTACTACAGCCCCCAGCATCTGCGGCTTCTAGCCCGGAATAAGGCATCGGAGACATCGTTCTCCTCACTGCGTTTGACTGTGGACAACCTATATGCCATTTCCCCGACAAACGCCTGCGTCCATCACTACCTACCTCCCCCCCATCCCCTCCCCGCCTCTCGCCGCAGCCTGAAACGCCGCCTGAAACGCCGCCTTGTGGCAATCTCTGCCTTTCCTTCCCTTCGGGGTAAGCCCGCTACCGAAACTCAGATGAAGTACCCCTCCTCTGGCCGAAGAAGATCATCCGCAATCGGGATGTACGGATCTACCGCATACCCACCTGAGCCTCTACATGCATCTTCTTATAATTTCTATTTATAATAATATAGACTCCCGCGTTGGTTGTAGGCTATCTTCGTTGTAATAAGATGGGCTAGTTTAGCTTAGGGTTTCCACCATGTTTTGTTTTATTGCTGTTTTCTAGTTCTAGGTCTTTGCACATTTATTGTTCCTTTATCCCTCACAACAACAACCCCTCCCCCCTCCAAAGTGTGGGCGTAAGGATCGTTTAGATACAAGTATAGAAAACAAAGATATGAAATTCAAGTAATTTTTGACACTCGCGACAAGGGACTCGAGAGTTAGCCATTAGCTAAAATATAGTAATGACCTGCGTCAATCATGGACACAGTTTAATGAAGATCATGCCTACAGACCATTCCTCCAAAGGCATAAGCTCCGGGTTCACAGGCGAGGTTAGCTAGTTGTCCACACTACCTAGTCTTGCTTATTGAGAACGATTGGACGGTAGGGAGTCCTTTAAGCGAGGTTAACTTCCACTCCCGGAGCACCGATACCCTACACCGACTTGTTCAGAGCTATTGAACGGCCCATAGCGCTATGTAGTATCGCCTTGGGAGTAAATTGGGATAGGTATTCCATACTCCCCTGTTTTCCTCTTCTCCCCGCTTCATTTTATTTATTTATTTAATTTTATTTTTCTTTGTGAGGGAGTTCCGTGCGATCGGTTTGGGCGTCACAAACCCGTATAACATCATCTCCCCAGCTACATAGGAAAAATCTTGCTAAGTCCGGGACATTGGTACGGTGTTCGGATGATACGCTACATTTTTACCGTATAGTGTTAATACCATAAGGTAGACCGTAGCCGCAAAGCGCAATACCGGAACATTTGTATCTCGCAAGTATCCAATGTGATGGGGTAATAGTGTCTCTTGCCATGGGAGCGCCGGTAGCAGAAAGTGCACGCATAGATTGGGTTTCCTTACAGCGAGGGAATTTCAAATTGCCCATCTGCAGATTGGCTAATTTTTAAACAAGACTTGGAGATGAGGCTCTGGCTCGTATATGAGGAGGATTGCGGTTGGAGAGTTGGATGCACAATACCGGTATTTCTGCGAGATTCCGGGTTTCTTTCCCTCGTCTCCATGTGATGGGTAAGCCCTCCCCCGGCCCCCTCCTATATCTCCATTGGGATCGAAAGTATTTTGTTATACTTGTATGGCTCATAGTGCTTGGTGGGGTTACGGGGGCGGTGACGGTGGCAGTACTATATTTTGTGATGTCTTATTCTGCGCAAACTTCGGGCTAATTTAGACGAGTGAGGGTCTATGATGACAATATAAAGTAATAGCCGATGTAATAGGGTAGTGATAATAAAGTCACCTTTTCCAAGATTATAGCGCTCAAGAGTAGTAGTGTGTGTGAACAGACCCAAGAGGAATTAATTTTTCGGTTTTTTTGCACGAACTCTACTAATCATAGTATCTTGGGGCAGACTACTAACTTAAGAGGGGATTTTAAGTGCTCGGAATGGGAAAAATCAATCCAGTTATGCAGTGGCCGGCTCGTCCGTGGGCACCTAGCTTTGCGGAAATATCCGCGACCAACCTTTGGTCATGGAACTCGTGCTCCGATCACTAGGGCATACTGTAATTTACTTCTTCAAAGTCAAGAGGAGATTTACGCCGTACGGTTAGCTTCGGTTAGTTACAGTTCCCGAGTCCCGGGTTATCATAGGCTTGCTCGAGGACTATTCAACATATTATTCAAGGACTCTTTGAATTATGGCTTATGTCAGCTGTCTAATGGTGCTTAGTTCTGGATTTACGCCTAGATAATTGGGAGGATCGGATATATTACGATAGATGCATTGCCCTTGCGGCAAGTTATGGCGATGCTGTACCGTTCTTGGCGGTGTTGACAAGAAGGCCTAGCGTCTGGGGCTAGTTTAATACGGAGGTACGGTGCTGATGTTTTGTAGGTTCACGAGGGAGGTTTGCTGCCCTTACCCCCTGCTGGCAGCGCACCTTGGCTTGTGAAAACTACAAAACTTAGGAGCTGTATCATACCTCCGTAGCGCCTGGTAAGTTACCAGGCTGCGGGTAGAGCTTTCCGGTATCACGAGGGATTATGTTGCGATGCTTCAAGTTAGGTGATCTGTAAGGATTTCGGCTGTTCATTCACAAGGTTTAATGTAAAGTACAACTGCCATGGGGAATGTTTTCGTACAAGACACGGGTGGTTTACCACCAAAATGATCACTGTCTTGTACGAAAACATCCCCCTCCCCCTTTTTTTTTGTTTAACTCATCGAAAACATCCCCCATGGCACTTGTACTTTTGTACCAAGCTACACGATTCCACTGTGGTAAGTGCTCGCTCATGACTATTGGGGGGAGTTGTGCAGCGCCACAGGTTGCAAAGGGAGTGGCATTTCATACTACAGATGTAGTAAACATAAGCGAAGTGTGGTTGACAAGACATTTGGGGGATTGATTCGACTGTCCTATTAGGCTGTGCTTAAGGTTCCACAAAGGTCACCGTATTTCAGCTCCCCACGACTCCATCAACCGATACCAACAGACCAATTTAATCACACACCCTCTACCAGCCTCCTAACAGCGAAGATGTTTCGATCTTTCTTCTACCGCAATACCAACAACTCCTTCAATAATACCAACTCCTTTAATAACGTGTGGAACAACTACACTGTTGCCGATGAGCGGTCTCAAATCTTGACCTGGTTATCGCCACTAGAGCCCAGGCTCCGGCACAAGGACATTCAAGGCAGCCGAGTCGATAACGTAGGGGAATGGGTCTTGCAGACCGAGGAATTTAAAAGCTGGTGCGCTGGTACTAGTGGAAGCGAATCTGATAATGCAGTTCTGTTTTGTTGTGGAGATTCCGGGGTTGGAAAGACTTTTATTAGGTAACAAGACCGAACCTCAAGAAAACGAAGGGGGGCGCGCGCTGACAAACTGCGATATTAGTTCACTGGTGATAGACAAGCTGTGTGATCAGGCCGAAGGACAGAATGCCACCGTGGCATGTTTTTATTTTGACTTCGCGGCCCGAGAGCAGCAGTCCCCCACGAACATGCTGGGTGCCCTGCTGAAACAGCTGGTCTGTGGACTCGAGGAGACCCCGGCGGAGGTATCGCTAGCATACCAAGGCCAAAAAAGAGCTATTGGCGGGCGGGAACCGCAGCTTGGCGATATTGTGAAAATGATGCAGAGCGCCGCTTCCGAGAAGACCACGTTCATATGCATCGACGCTCTCGATGAATGCATGGCGGGATATCGAGTTAAGGTTCTTGATTCGCTTAATGAGGTTCTGCAAGGGTCTCCGGGCACTCGGATGTTCGTGACAGGAAGACCTCACATCCGGACTGAGGTCAGGAAGCGCCTGCCCGGAAAAGTAACGACCATACGCATCACTCCGCGGAGGGATGATATCATCAGCTATCTCCATAGCAGACTGGGCGAAGATACGACGCCTGACGCGATGGACAGTAGTTTAAAGGCAGACATCCTGAGGAAAATCCCCAAAGATGTTTCTGGAAGGTAGGTAGAAGCAGCAATCCTGGAGAAGCTCCCCGAAGTTGTCCGCTGATAAATACACACCTAGATTCCTGCTAGTCTTGTTAAATCTTGATGCGATCCTGCAGGAAACCACAATTCGTCGCAGGCGGCAAAAGCTCAACGCAATGACTGACGGCTTGGGGTTGGGGGACGCTTACGGTAAGGCGTTGAGTCGGATAAAGGGACAAGGTAAAGAGAAATCGAGGCTCGGCATGGCCGCATTGATGTGGATCTCTCACTCGGAGCGACCCTTGAAAGTCAGCGAACTGTGCCATGCTCTGGGGGTCGAAATAGGATCGGCGGATCTCGATAGCGACAATGTTCCTTCAATCGGGACATTACTAGCTTGTTGTCAAGGACTTCTTGTCGTAGACAAGGAGGCTTCAACTGTCCGGTTAATTCATTTTACTCTTCAAGAGTACGTCCGGACTCATCCAGAGCTTGTTGGTAGAGCTCACTCGACAATGGCGGAAACTTGCTTAAGTTATCTGAATTCCCATCAGGTCAAGACTCTTTCGACTAGTCCCTCTCCCGATTTCCGAGGCGCACCATTTCTAGAATATTCTTCCCTATATTGGGGAATGCATGCAAAAAAAGAACTTTCAGATTGTGCAAAACACCTTGCTCTAAAGCTATTCAACGACTGCACTAACAACATATCCGCGAGAATCCTCTTGAGTGCAGAGGAATCATATTCCTTCCGTGTCAATTTCGATAAACTTCCCCTATTCAGTGGTCTACACTGTGCATCCCTCTTCGGGATTGCTGGGATTGTAGATAGCTTGGTAGAAGTGGAAGGTTGTAACATCAACCAAACAGACTGCACAGGCAGTACGCCTCTCATTTGGGCTGCTTTGAAAGGACACGAAGAAGTGGTGAAAATATTACTTAGACGGCATGACATTGAACCTAACGAGCCAGATACCGGTGGCCGGGCACCACTCTTGTGGGCTGCTATGAAAGGCCACGAGGGAGTGGCGACAATGCTACTCGGACGAGGCGATGTGGATCCTAGGAAACCAAATATCTACGACCGATCACCTCTCTGGGATGCTGCCTGGAATGGGCAGGAGGGAGTACTAAAAATCTTGCTTCAACGGGACGACGTCAACCCCAACAAACAAGATATCAACGGCCAAACACCGCTCTGCGCCGCTGCTGGAGAAGGGCACGAAGGAGTGGTGAAAATACTACTCGAACGGGAAGACGTCAAACCCAATGAACCGGATACTAGCGGCCGAACACCGCTCTTGTGGGCTGCCATGAAAGGTCATGAGGGAGTGGCGAGAACACTACTCGGACGGGGCGATGTTAACCCCGAAAAGCCGAATATATACGGCCGAACGCCGCTCTGGGATGCTGCTTGGAACGGGCAAGAGGGAGTGCTAAAAATACTACTTGAACGGGATGACGTCAACCCTAACAGCAAGGATACCAACGGCCAAACAACGCTCTGCGCCGCTGCTGGAGAAGGGCACGAAGGAGCGGTGAAAATACTACTCGGACGGCAGGACATCAAACCCAATGAACCGGATACTGGCGGTCAAACACCGCTCTTGTGGGCTGCCATGAAAGGTCATGAGGGAGTGGCGAGAACGCTACTCGGACGAGGCGATGTTGACCCCTCAAAGCCGAATATATACGGCCGAACGCCGCTCTGGGATGCTGCTTGGAACGGGCAAGAGGGAGTGCTGAAAATACTGCTTGAACAGTATGACGTAAACCCCAACAACAAGGATACTAACGGCCAAACACCTCTCTGCGCTGCTGCTGGGGAAGGGCACGAAGGAGTGGTGAAAATATTACTCCGACGGCGTGACGTCAAACCCAATGAACCTGATACCGGGGGCCAAACACCCCTCTTCTGGTCTGCCATGAAAGGCCATGAGGGAGTGGCGAGAACGCTTCTCGGAAGAGGCGATGTTGACCCCGAAAAGCCGAATATCTATGGCCGAACACCACTTTGGAATGCTGCTTGGAATGGGCAAGAGGGAGTGCTGAAAATACTACTTGAACGGTATGACGTAAACCCCAACAACAAGGATACTAACGGCCAAACACCTCTCTGCGCTGCTGCTGGTGAAGGGCACGAAGGAGTGGTGAAAATATTACTCCGACGGCGTGACGTCAAACCCAATGAATCGGATACCGGGGGCCGAACACCGCTTTTGTGGGCTGCCATGAAAGGCCATGAGGGAGTGGCGAGAACGCTACTCGGACGAGGCGATGTTGATCCCGAAAAACCGAATATATACGGCAGAACACCACTTTGGGATGCTGCTTGGAATGGGCAGGCGGGAGTGCTGAAAATACTACTTGAACGGTATGACATCAACCCTAACAACAAGGATACCAACGGCCAAACACCGCTCTGCGCCGCTGCTGGTGAAGGGCACGAAGGAGTGGTGAAAACACTGCTCGGACGGCAGGACATCAAACCCAATGAACCGGATACCGGGGGCCGAACACCGCTCTTGTGGGCTGCCATGAAAGGTCATGAGGGAGTGGCGAGAACGCTACTCGGACGGGACGATGTTGACCCTGATAAACCAAATATCTACAACCGATCACCCCTCTGGGATGCTGCCTGGAATGGGCGGGAGGGAGTACTAAAAATCTTGCTTCGACTGGCCGACGTCAACCCCAACAAACAGGATACCAACGGCCAAACACCGCTCTGCGCCGCTGCTGGGGAAGGGCACGAAGGAGTGGTGAAAGTACTACTCGGACGGTACGACATCAAACCCAATGAACCGGATACTGGCGGTCAAACACCGCTCTTGTGGGCTGCCATGAAAGGCCATGAGGGAGTAGCGACCACGCTACTCAGGCGAGGCGATGTTGACCCCGAAAAGCCGAATATCTATGGCCAGACACCACTTTGGGATGCTGCTTGGAATGGGCGGGAGGGAGTGCTGAAAGTACTTCTTGAACGGGATGACGTCAACCCCAACAACAAGGATACTAACGGCCAGACACCGCTCTGCGCCGCTGCTGGGGAAGGGCACGAAGGAGTGGTGAAAATACTACTCGAACGGGAAGACGTCAAACCCAATGAACCGGATACCGGGGGCCGAACACCGCTCCTGTGGGCTGCTATGAAAGGCCATGAGGGAGTGGCGAGAACGCTTCTCGGACGAGGTGATGTTGACCCCGAAAAGCCGAATATATACGGCAGAACACCACTTTGGGATGCTGCTTCGAACGGGCAGGCGGAAGTGCTGAAAATACTACTTGAACGGGACGACGTCAACCCCAACAAAGAGGATATCAACGGCCAAACACCGCTCCAGTGTGCTACCGCGAATAGGCACAGGGGGGTGGTAAAAATACTGCTCGGACAGGATTAAATCGCCTAGACAAGATACCATGGCCGAACACGGCTCCAGCGGGCCGCCGAGCGTCCCCATGTGCGAGCAATGTCTCTGATATAGCACCTAGTGCCTTTCTAGGGACGAAGGGGCATCGCCATCCTTACCGTTTTCCAATACGGATCTCCTATTTGCTATGTCCGCAAGGATCGCAACAGCTCCTTAAACATGCTCACACCCGCAGACTTTCTCCCTTTTTTTCATCTCTTCCTGCCGCCTCCCGCAGCCCGAAACACCGTCCTGTGGTAATTCCCATTCACCTCTCTTTCCGGAGTAGCCCCGCTTGTGTCCATCCTATTGAGATAAACTATATAGCTTTGAATTTCCATCATTCTTCCTTTTATTCTTCTCTTTTGATAGTAGACCCTCCTTGTGCATTTATTGTTCCTTTTTTCCCCTTCCCTTCCCTCTGGAAACTAGCTACTAGCTGTTTAGACGCAAATATAGAGAAAAATAATAATAAATGCAAGCATTTCTAGAAGTCATGGAAAGCAACCCAATAGCTAACTGTTCGCGCTTGTATGGCTGTGATCAGTCTCTACTACGGACATAGTTTGATAAGGATCATCCTGACATGCCACTTCCTTCCAGGTGTGTCCTCGATGGTGAGGTTGAGGACTATCCGTGCGGTGGAAATTTTCAGGAACAAGGTACGATACCGAAAAACGCCTTCCCGCGAGTATAGAATTTGCTGCCGAGGAATGGTATCTTTTGCTACAGGAGTGCATGTCGCGTAAAGCGCGGGTTTATCCATTAATCTCCCCCGCAACAAATCGCCAGCCTGCGGGTTAGGCCATTTTTTGATAAAACTTAAAGATGAAGCTTTTGGCAGCATTTAAGGACGATTGCTTGTGCAGGACGCTACTGGGGAAGAGGAAATTTGGATGCGCAATATCATCCGCCATACCGGGTTAGGACTTGTTATGATATGGATCCGATGTCGCACTCATTGACCGCTTCATTGATCTCTGTGTTTTCTGGATACTCATACCGGGCTATGTTGCTTTCTCTTGTTGTAGGGGTGCCTATGTGTATATCGCATATGTGTTCCTGCACTCCTATGATTTCCTTATGTTGCGTCTCTATATGGTGCCCCGCCCCCCTTCCCATCTTCTTTCTCTCTTTCCTCACTAACACCGTCTTCCTCTCCTGGGCTAAGAGAGCATTCAATAAAACTTGGACCTCGTTTGATTTGCATAAAACAATTCGTAACGAACCCCGTTGAAATTAGACGAGTGACGATCTGTGGCGGGGTTACAAAGCAGCTGAGGAAATGGACCCGATAAAGTTAATTGCCTTCTCGGAGATAATAGCGCTCAAGTGTAGCGATGTACGCGAACACATAGGGTAGAGTCGGGATCTTTTTTCTTTTCTTTTGAGCGAGCCCTATTTATCATACTAGTTCTGTTCGCATTTCGGGGCAAAGTACTGAGTCTTGGGTCCTGAGTGGTCCCAGGCTTTTATTAGAAAACTATTCGCCATATTCAACAACGCTCTGATTTACTGCTTAGGTTAGCCGCCGAACGATATTCGGCATTGGCTCGGTCGTTGGAAGGATAAGGTATATTATGGTAGATGTATTGTGCTTCCGGCAACTTACGGCGATGCCGCACTGGGCTGCTGGTGTGAGCCTTGTGTTTGGGAGTGTTGATAAACGCCAAAAAAAAACCCTGCGCCTAGCAGCTAGCTTCACAGAACCTGGTAAGTTATGTGACTGAAGGAAGAGCTTTCCCGGGCGCAATCGATATCGCAAGGGAATATGCTGCTATGCTTTAAGCTAGATGATATGTGGGGAATTTGACTGATTTGTTTATAAGGCTTGTTGCACTTGCACATATACAAGTACCAGCTACCGGTTCACGATTCGGCCCAGGTAGTGAGTGTTCGTTCACTTGAGGGAAGGATTTGCGCCGCGCCACAAGTTAAAATTTTGAAAGGGATTTCTCATTACTAATGCAGGAAACAGAAGCGGAGTGTTGTTGACAAGCCTATGGGCGGTAGTGATTGGACTGTCCCGAGATATGCTTGAGGTTCCACAAAAGGCCCCGTATTTCTTCAGCTCCCAACTATTCCATCGACCGGCCTAATCACACACTCTCTACCAGCCTCCCAACAGCGAAGATGCTTCTACCGCAATACCAACTCCTTTAATAATGTGTGGAACAACTGTACTGTTACTGATAAACGGTCTCAAATCTTGACCTGGTTATCGCCACTAGAGCCCAGGCTCCGGCACAAAGACATTCAAAGCAGCCGGGTAGATAGCGTAGGGGGATGGGCCTTGCAGACAAAGGAATTTAAAAGCTGGTACGCTGGTAGTTGAAGGAAGCGAATCTGATAATGCAGTTCTGTTTTGCTGTGGAGGTCCTGGGGTTGGAAAGACTTTTATTAGGTAACAAGACCGAACCTCAAGAAAGGAAAGAAGGGGGCACGTGCTGACAAGTTGCGATATTAGTTCACTGGTGATAGACAAGCTGTGTGATCAGACTGAAGCACAGAATGCCACCGTGGCATGTTTTTATTTTGACTTCGCGGCGCGGAAGGAGCAGTCCCCCACGAACATGCTAGGTGCACTACTAGAGTAGCTGGTCTACGGGCTCGAGGAGACCCCGGTGGAGGTTTCACAGGCGTACCAAGGCCAAAAGAACTAAGTTATCACCTCCTGCAACCCGAAACACCGTCTTGTGGTAATTGCCCTTTTCCCTTTTTTCCAGATTAAACCCCCCTTCTTATATTGTATCATAATATTAGGATAAGCCATGTGGGTTTGAATTCAGGTTTCACGAAACTCCGTCTTCTCTTCTAGTCTTAAAAACCCATTGTGCATCCATTCTTCTTTACTTTTCTCTCTCTACTTCCCTTTTTTCCCCTCCCCTGGCCTATCAAAACTAGATATGAGTTGTTCCGACGCAAGCATAGAGAAATAATAAGTGGAAGTATTCCTAACGCTCGCAGAAAGCAGCCCGATAGCTGGCTGGTAGCGCTTGTACAGCTGTGATCGGTGCCCACTCCGGACATAGTTTAACAAAGATCGTCCTCACATACCTCCTTCCAGGTGGGCCTCGAATATCAGGTTGGGGGTATGTTCGTACGAAATTGGTGCGGCACAGGAAATTTCCGTGGTATGGTGCGATACCGAAAAACGGTGTCTCGAAACTATCAAAGTTGATGCGGAGTAATGGCATCATTTCCCACAGGAGCCCATGTCACGGAAAGCGCTAGTTCGCTCATTAATCTTTCCTACGATAGGTAGACCTTCGATCGCCAACCTACAGTCGGCGATTGTTAGACAAGACTTAAAGATGAGGCTTTGGTTGGTATATGAGGACGATTACATACACAGGGCAGAAGAGGGCAGTCTGATGCTCAATATTTATCCGCTATGCCTGGTTGACTGTATCTAAAAACAAAAATTGGGTTTCCCTACCTCCACATGTCATGGGTAAATAATCCTCTTCCCCCGCCCTGTTCTATCTCTATTGGGATAGAGAGTGCTCTTCTGTGCGGTCTGATTGGCAGTGTTTAGTGGGGTTACGGGAGGTTGTGATGGAGGTTCGCACCGATCGTGTGCACGGATGTGTTGTCGGGTGGAGATGTTGTCTTCTCTATTCTCTATGGAGGTTGCTAGCTACGGTTCACCTTAAGTAGTGAAAACTCTGCTCATATCATACATGTGATAGCTCTATGTCTCCGCATATAGCCCTATGTCTCCGCATATGCCCTATACATCCGTTCATGCCCTAGAACGTTCCTGATGTCCACACTCTGGTGTTCCTCTATACATGTGAGCGTTCCCCGTGCCTCTACTGTCTCCGCTATCTCTGTGCTCCTCTACTGGGATTATTATGCCATCAGGTTGCAGCACATAGAACATCGGACCCTGCTGTGTCTTGTGGTTCTTAAACTTACCGTTCAAGGCTGGAGTAAATAGATAATTTTGTAAAGAGTTTTACTGAAGAGTTTGGATATATTTGGGTGAGAATTGTTAACCGTTGATTGACTTGACCTCTGCTGTCCACCGATCACGAAAGTGGATAATTACTATATACTACACAAAGGTCAACCTCGCAGGTATCCACCACATCTAGGGGCTCCATCTCTTCCAATCCGTAACACTCCTTACTGCATCCCAAACCACTCCCAAACCACTCCTCGCATCTCCTCGCCTAAGTCTAGACTGCTTCTCGTTTGAGGTTGTCGGGAAGTCCCTGACAACCAGCGCCACATTGCAACAAAGACTGTTGAATTTCTGATTATTGTCTGAGTCTTCCATTGTCCTCAAACAACCGCTTTGTCTAAAGCGTTTCTTTCCTATATCATTGCGTTCTATTGGGTTGCATCTTTTGTGGTGGTGAGACATCATCAGTTGGGTCTTGATTACTGAGCGGCTATTTTTGTATCAGCTAGGCTTCATTGCGCTCTCCAGGTTTGGAGGCGTACACTCAGTTGGAACTTATGATGCGTTCGGGGCTGAAGACAGGAAACCGGTTACTTTTCATGACGGATGAGGTCACTTACATTCCCTATATATGTTTGGCCTTTTGGCCACTCTCTTTGGATAATAAGTAAGAATGATACGGCGAGCAGAAGTTGTGCAAAGTCTTTACGATTCCGCGTTCACATATTGAGGCACAATTACAACAAAGACGGTTAAAATGGACGAGTGACAGCCTGTGATCGCGTTATAAGCAGTCGAGGAAAGAATAGTGAAACTTTCTCGGATATAATAGCGGTTGAATGTATACCAAAACGGGCTGTTTTTTTGTTTTTTTGCACGAACCCTACTAATCGTACAGTGCCGTTAGAAAAGTTCAGGGACAAACGGCAAAACACACCAAATATGCCACATTTTGAGGTGCCCCAACACAATAATGCCTAATAACACTGCAATTCTCTGAAATTTAAAAAATCAGGTACTATCTCAAATTCAATATACTGAGCTAGTAGAGCCTCTAGATAGTTCTAAGCCTTGCAGACCTTTCTTAAAGTGGTAGTAGCCAGACATCTTGGTTTCATGTACTTAGTGATCCAATATGTAATTGGACACTCTTGCACTATTTAGTAGCAAAACTGTCTCAACACTTGTTGAATTGTAAAGTATAAAGTAGGTGTCTTGGCATTGATTTCTCACTACAAGCTAGAATACACAGCATACCTTCCTGCAAAGGCTCAGAAAAAATACAATTTTTTTTTACAAGGTACTCCAGATACAAGAGGTGGCATTAGTAAAATTGAAGGCTCTAATTAAGTGAGATGCGGCTGTTGCGGTGTGCTGAAAAGTGGGACTTTTGGTGTGTTTTGGGATTTGTCCCCGAACTTTTCTAACTGCACTGTACCAGTTCCGTTCATATCTCGCGACAGAGTATTAAGTTAAGCGGAGATTTTTTAAGCGCCCGGAGTAGGAAAAAACTGAATAATTCGGTTGTGCTTTAGCCAATGGCTTCGCAGGCAGATAGTTTTATGGAAATACGGTAGCAGCGACCCACGCCTTAAGTCGGGTATAATAACTCATGTCCCGACCGCCGGGCACAAGAAGAGTGTTGTCCAGATAGCACTCTATTTCACAGGTCACATGGGATTTACCCTAGTTTCGGTTAGCTATCTTAGTGGTAGATCTTGGATCCTGACTATCCTAGGCTTGTACATTTGATTATTCATGATATCCTTTGAATTACTGCTCTGTACCCCGGTGAACAGACGAGCATTACATGCTAACTGAGATTTACCCGAGTTTCGGTTACTTATAGTAGTGGTAGATCTTGGATCCTAAATATCCCAGGATTATTCACTGTGCCCTTTGAATAACTGCTTAGGTCAGCTGTCAAACGGTACTTGGTGATAGCTCAGTCATGGGAAAGGTGGGGTATGATGGTATAAGTTATAGGTATTGTACATTTGTGTTTGTGGCAACTTAAGGGGATAGGATTGCTTGTGGTATGGTGCCGGTCAACCATAACCTGCCCTGGCGGCCAAGTTACAAAATAATCGAGTGATCGGTCATGATGCCGACCGTGGAAAAAGTATGGAAATGAGAAAGCATTGTGGGAAGTTTACTTTGTATTCTCTCTGAGTAACTGATTGTGTAATAACAGAAAACATAGAAGCAGAAAATCTAGAAATCATCTTCCATATGTCTAACTCTCCGATGTGAGAGATATTCCTTATATCCTGCGCTTCCATAACTATAGCCAGTCCGGTATGCGTTCATTATTCGTTGTGTACGAGCAAAAAACATCGCAATTGTTGTTGGCTTAACAGAGTTAAGAGCCAGCGGAATAACCTAAAATCACCATTAGGAAGAGCCTGAGGTAATCAAAGGAGAAACAGCTTTCTTACACTTTTAAGTCCTTCGTAGTTATATTCGCAATTGTCCCGGGCATATCTCTTGACCTGCCCCCAATAATATTCTATCCAATTTAATTCACAATGGAATTTTGGATAAAATAAAACCCAATGTCCTGAAGCCTCTATCGCTTCCTGGAGTTCTCCCTTTTGACTTACAAAGTCATATTGAAGTGAAAGAATACGGCGGGCACAGCAATCTAAAATAAGCAAGTATTAGTATAGACGCAGGCGGAGGGTATTCATAGACTGTGTAAGGCTACTTATATTAACTATAAGGGTAAACTCACCTAGACTGAGACATGCTGGAGGCAAAGCCTCACAAGCCTGACACTTCCGTCCTAGAAAGGGCTGACAATCGTGACAGTATTGCTTCTTTTTACACCTCTGGCAGGCTTTTCTTGCCATGCAAATATCACACCGTTGGCGTGGTGAGCAGTACTCCTTGCCTCGGCATTCCCGTTTCTTTCCTCGCTGTGGTTTATGTGAAGTACAGTAGCTACCTTTCACACAGTTGCGGCACTTTTTTCTCAGTAAACACTGATTGCAGTACGGCTTTGCGCATTCCAACCGTAGTCCTTCCTTCCATAAGCCCCGTTCTTTTAGAATAGTTTCAATACCTTTAGGAATCCCATCTTCACCAACCATAGATTGTAGAATCTTTCTTCCTTCTTTCAAATAATAGCCATCTCGGAGAAGAGGCTGATCCCCACCTGCTCCTAAGTTCATACTCTGAACTCGCAAGGCATCAGTAGCATAAGAGCTATGACTAGATGCATTATCGTAGAGAAAGAGTGCTCGATAACCAGGATACACTGCCTGAAATATCTTGAGTGCACAATTGATCGTATGATCAATCACATTCTCATGTGACTAATAGCCACTTCCATTTTGCTGTCCAAATTCAAAGAGTTGGGAAGCATACTCTGGAATTCCAAGGGTTGTCCGTTCCTCTGCCGATAATGCTGTCGCTGCAAGCCGACCACAAGGCAGAAGAAAGTCAGAAATCATTATCCCCCGTCCTCTACCCTTTGGCCTTAAAATATTAGTATTAGGCTCTTTCCAAACCCGTGATCTTCCTTCATTTGAACTTAGTGTACTCTCATCATGTGTAATAAGAATAATGGGAGAATCATGTCCACCAACAATACAGGATCTTGGGTAGGTTTTAGCTTTAATATTTCCCTCGTTATCGAACTCTACCAGGTAGGGCTGCAGATTTTCCAACTGATTTAGAAATTGTGCTCGATCTTGAATAACATCAGGCCGTTCGTGGCCATCAACATATACCCCTTTTCTTACTTCTTCCCAGGAAAAGCCCAGCTTATGAAGCCATCTCCTCGCTGTTCGAGCACGAATTCCTTGTCGTTTCCTATGGTATACCCTGCCAGCTTCTTGCTCATCCTCAATTCCTGTCTTTTGAATAGCACTTTCAACCATATTGAGAATTTCAGCCTCAGATTGAGTTGGAATCGCATTTCCCAAGCTTTGCGCAACCTTCATCTGTTCCGGTAACGAGTGTCCTGGCTCCCTACTACTGGTTTCCTGGGTTGGGGTTGGCATTATATCTGATCCGGAGGTAGAGTAGATATCTCCTGCGTAGTTTGGTGCATTCTCTCCTCTATCCTGTGTTGGTATTTGACTCGATTGATCTCTCTCGTAAACATCAACCTTTGTTGATACCAAGTAGCTTGCCACTGCACGTGCCAATCCTCGTGAAGTTATCTCTATATCTTTATTAGTTCTTCCTTTTCTCTTTATTCTCTTCAATTTTCAAATTAACTTTCTTAAAGCTAATTATAAAACAAGATAAAGCTATGAATTTCGGAATTGAATACGTACTTTCTCCTACCTGTGCAATATACTCCCGTGCAGCTATCAGCACTCCCTCATCCTCAAACCAGGTAATAATCCTCCCATCTCCCCCTCCTTGTCTGCCTTGTTCAATAATTCGCTTTTCCACCCAATCTCTCTCCCACCTAATCAGCTTTCTTGCTGTGTGCATGCCTCGGCCGTGACAGTTCGCAATTTGTAAGGCAACTTCTCTCCTCCATTTATTCGCATTTTCTCTTCTAAGCTGTGCATTAATAAATTGTAAGACCATTTGATGCCGTAGTAGGTATGACCCAGAAAGACCTAGTTCACCATATTTCTCCTTCACACTTGTTTTGTGTTTTAGAAGATAGGATAAAGCCTCCCCTGCAAGTTTCCGCTCAGCCGTTTGCGATATTTTCGGAGGACTACATCCACGAGGAACCTCCTCAATGCATGGTATACGATCACTATTACCAAAAAATATGCTTTCTGTTTCTAGATGTTCCTCCATACTGCCTCCTAATCCAGTCACATCCTTACATACCCCCAGCATTTTTCCCCTCTCCCACAATGCTCGAATATCATAGCATTTTGCACCTTCTTCCTTCAAACTGCGCTTCTCCTCTCTTTTCCTTCTTTCGGTACGTTCAGATCCAGCTCCCCACGATCCCCGCAGATGTTCCTCTGCTCCCAAAAAATAGTGCAAATTTAGTTCATTAGAACTTGCACCGTGCCCCTCCTCCGCACCACTCTCTCCGCATCGTTCTTCGTCAGTCAAACTAAAGTTGACATCATCATCATCGAATTCCGAGTCGCTATCGTCTGGGAAATCGGCGTCGATCACAACGTCTTGATCTGTGTCTGTTCCGGAGTCATGAGCTATATTGTCTGGCTCTGATCTCTGTTTGGATCGTGCTCGAGATACTACACTCTAGGGTTTGGGGTTAGTTTAACATGTTCTAACTCTCTGTCTCATGATTGGAGGTTAAGGAGAAGGCGGAGAGAGTTTCTTCATCTTTTACATATCATACCTGATTACCCGTGCTAATGACTTTTTTTTTTTGCCTTGCTTCCCCGATTGCAATCTGTAGCTGCTGCTTCCGCTTGCGTGTAACCATCATATTATTTCTAAGGCAGATTGTTAATCCCTAGTACTCTTACTCTCAGTGTACCGTGAAATCACAGGAATAACAAACCTGCCTCGGGCTGGGCTGGACTGCGGCAATTTTCCGTGCTTTGAGTGGTCCCAAACTGTATTCAAACACACTTCCTGAAATCTCTGGCCTCGTTTGTGGGGTCTCGGTTGTTCCAAAGGTTGGATTTCCTATAGTCAAGCCCGGAGAGTTTGTTTCCACTGAGATCTTACATACCCCTTGTAAAAATATTTTCACATCTTACTTGACTATACTAAATATGGTATAGTTCACATCATATACTATCACTCACATGCCAAGCCTGTTCTTCTTGGCACTTTTTCGCCCGGCCAACTCGTATGTTCTCATAGAAAATCCACCTACTTCAATCAAGTATCATAGCCTCTGATAAAACCATAAGCGAAAACTGTCTGGTAAATCACTTTAATATATCTTAATCTAACTCCCTACCAGACAGAATTTAAAATTCTGTTGTTGTGGTTGAGTTATGAAGTTTCTATTTTCCTGTTGTTTTCGTCGTTGGCGAGGGCAGGTTATGGTTGACCGGCACCATACGAATCGCACTTGGCGGTCTTGATGAACATGAAAAAGCCGAGCGCCTAGCTTACAGAGCCTAATTTAGCAGGTTACGAGGCTGCGGGAAGGGCCTTCCCACCTGCTACCGACAACACGAGAGGATATGCTGCGATGCTTTGAGTTGGATGATCGGTAAGGGTTTCGACTAAAATATTCATTGATGTACGGTACTCGAGCACCTGTGTACATACCAAGCTAGGCGATTCCACAAGTGATCTCCTGCGTTATTCACCATACCGGTAGTGGAGGATTTGTGTCGCGCCACAGGATATAATTCAAAGGGGTGTGGCATTCGCGCGACTGATGCGAGAAACACAAACAGAGCGTTGCTGACAACACCAAGGGATTGATTGGACTCTGCCGAGTTGTCCTTGAGGTGCCACACAAGACCCCAGTTTTCTCCAGCGATCCCGTCAGCCGAGCAGTTCAATCACCCATCCTCCACCAGTTTCCAAACAGCGAAGATGTCTCAATATCGCTTCCATGGCAATACCGACTCCTTCAATAATACCAACTGCTTTAATAGTGTGTGGAATAACTGTACTGTGGCTGATGAACGGTCTCAGATCCTGACTTGGTTATCGCCACAAGAGCCTAGGTTCCGGCACAAGGATATTCAAGAGAGCCGGGTCAAAAATGTCGGCGGATGGGTGTTGCAAACCGAGGAGTTTAGGAGCTGGTGCGCCAGGAGTGGGGGGAATGGGTCCAATGAGCCTGTCTTGTTTTGTTATGGAGATCCGGGGGTTGGGAAGACGTTTATTAGGTAATAAGGACGAACATCTATGAATCTCGAATAACGGAAGAAAATAGGCAAGTGCTGACAAACTGGGATAGCTCGTTGGTGATAGACAGCTTGTGTGATAAGGCTAGAGGCGAGGAGGCCGCGGTGGCAGGTTTTTACTTTGACTTCGCGGCCCAAAAGGAGCAGTCATCGGCGAGTATGATGGGCGCTCTACTCAAACAGGCTGTGGGTGGACTGGAAAATGTGCCCAGGGAAATAGCGCGAGCATATGAGGACCAGAAAAAGTTCCTCGGTGGGCGGGGACCTCAGCTTGCCGATATCGTGAACATGCTGCAAACCATCGCTTCCGAAAAACCTACGTTTATCTGCATCGACGCTCTCGATGAATGTGTGGCAGGACATCGAGTCAAAGTTCTTAATTCGCTTAACGAAATTCTGCGAAGGTCCCCAGATACCCGGATATTCCTGACCGGAAGACCGCACATCCAGGCTGAGGTCAGGAACCGCCTTTCTGGAAGAGTAACGACGATGCGCATCACTCCTCGGAGGCAAGATATTATCAGTTATCTTCATAGCAGACTGGACGAAGACACAACACCAGACGCGATGGACAGTACTCTGGAGGCGGAGATCCTGAGGAAAATTCCTGAAAATATTTGTGAAATGTACGTGAAAGCAATGACACCGGAGGAGCTACCCCAAGTTATCCACTGACAGACACATATCTAGATTTCTGCTAGTCTCCTTGAATATGGATGCGATCCTGCAGGAAACCACAATCCGTCGCAGGCGGCGGAGGCTCAACGTAATGGCTGACGGCTCGGGGTTGGGGGGTGTCTATGGCGGGACGTTGGGTCGGATAAAGGAACAGGGTGGGGAGAAAGCGAGGCTCGGCATTGCCGCATTGATGTGGATCTCTCACTCGGAGCGGCCCTTGAAGGTAGACGAACTATGTCACGCTCTAGGAGTCGAGATTGGATCGGCGGATCTCGATTGTGACAATGTTCCTTCAATAGGGACATTGCTCGCCTGTTGTCAAGGACTTGTTGTCGTAGACAAGGAGGCTTCCGTGGTTCGGTTAATTCATTTTACTCTTCAAGAGTACCTCCGGGCTCATTCTCAGCTTTCTGGCAGAGCTCACTCGACAATTGCAGAGACTTGCTTAAGTTATTTGAATTCCCATCAGGTTAAGGCTCTTTCGACTAGTCCCTCTGGTGATATCCTGGGCACACCCTTTCTAGGATATTCTTCTCGATATTCGAGCGCAGGCTTCCAGGGATATTCTTCCCTACATTCGAACTCCTCTCAAGGGCATTCTTCCTCCCGCTCTACCGCACCCCTTTTGGAACATTCTTCGCGGTTTTCTAGCTCAGCCTCTCAGAGACCTTCTTTGCCATATTCCAGCACATCCTACCCTGGAGATCCCCTTCCATATTCGCGCTCATCGCTGGAATATTCTTCGCTACATCCGAGCACACCCTTTCTGGAATACGCCTCTCTCCATTGGGGAATACACGCAAAAAGGGATCTTTCTGATTGTGCGAAACAGCTTGCACTGAAACTATTTGGCGACTACACCAACCACGTGTCCGCCCATATCCTTCTGAATGCAGAGAAATCGTGTTTCTTCGGTGTTAATTTCGATAAACCTTCCCTGTTCAGTGGTCTACACTGTGCATCCTTCTTTGGGATTGTTGAGATTGTCGCTAGTTTGGTAGAGATGGAAGGTTGTGATATCAACCAAGTAGACTACACAGGTACTAAACCTCTTGTGTGGGCTGCCTTGAATGGGCACGAAGGGGTAGTGAGAATACTGCTTGGGCGAGGCGACGCCAACCCTGGTGGGGCGAGTGAGTCCGGTGAAGCACCCATCTTGTGTGCTGCTAAGAATGGACACGAGGGAGTGGTGAAAATACTACTGGGACGGGACGACGTGAGCCCCGACAAACCGGATGTGTGCGGCCAAACACCGCTGTGGTGGGCTGCTAAGAATGGGCACCAGGGAGTGGTGGAAATACTACTCGAGCAAGGCGATGTGAGTCCTGACAAACCAAATACCTACGGCCAAACACCGCTCTGGTGGACTGCCAAGAATGGGCACGAGGGAGTATTGGAAATACTGCTCAGGCGGGACGATGTCAGTCCCGACAAGCCAGATGGGTATGGCGAAACACCGCTCTGGTGGGCAGCTATGAATGGGCATGATGGAGTGGTGAATATACTGCTCGGAAGAAACGACGTCAATCCTAACAAACCAGATAGCCACGGCCGAACACCACTCTGGTGTTCTGCCGAGAATGGACACGAGGGAATGGTGAAAACACTACTCGGGCGGGACGACGTGGACCCCAATGAATCAGATTACAGCGGCCGAACACCACTTTTGTGTGCTGCTGGGAATGGGCGCGAGGGAGTGGTGAAAATACTACTTGGGCGGGACGACATCGACCCCGAAAAACGAGATAACTGTGGCCGGACACCACTCTACTGCGCTGCTGCGAATAGGCATGTCGGAGTGATGGAAATAGTGCTCGAAAGGGGTGACGTCAACCCCGCCCAACCACTTCTATTTGGAGAACCACCGCTCTGTTGGGCTGCTGAGTATGGGCACGAGAGACTGGTAAAAATACTGCTCCAACGGGGTGACGTGGATCCCAGTGAACGAGATCACCGCGACCGAACACCACTCTGGTGTTCTGCCGAGAATGGACACGAGGGAGTGGTGAAAATACTACTCGGGCGGGACGACGTCAACCCCGAAAAACCAGAAAACCGTAGCCTGATACCACTCCACTATGCTGCTTTGAATGGGCACGCCGGAGTTGTGGAAATACTGCTCGGAAGAGGCGACGTCAACTTCGCCCTGCCACCTCTATTTGGAGAATCACCGCTCTTTTGGGCTGTTAAGTATGGCCACGAGAGACTGGTAAAAATACTGCTCCAACGGGACGACGTGGATCCCAATGAACTAGATCACCGCGGCCGAACACCACTTTTCTGTGCTGCTGAGAATGGGCACAAGGGGGTGGTGAAAATACTACTCGGGCAGGACGACGTCAACCCCCGAAAAACCAGATAACGACGGCCGAACGCCACCCCGGTGGGCGACTATTCGTGGCCACAGGAAAGTAATAGCGCTACTGCAACCCCAGCATCCCCCGCCCCCGGCACGGCCTAATGCCGAGACGCCATCAGTCAGCTTCCTTACCACCTTCTAATATCCATAACCTCTGGGCTATTTTCATTGCGACCGCAATAGCTCCATAGACCATTCTATCATCGCCACTTCCTTCCTCCTCCTAACACTGACATGTGGTAATTGTCGCTTTTCCCTCCCCTCCGAACTATGCCCGTCCACCCCCACTGCATTGGGACAGCCCGTGCGGCTCGGAATTTACTATGTATTTACGCTTAATCTTCTTTTCGTGTTGTAAATCCCCTTTTGATATTTACTGTTCGTTTTTCCTCCTATAGTTCCTTTTTTTCTTCAAAGCCTAGCATAAGAGTTGTTCGGATACAAGGATCCGGCATTTGTACTCAGAGTGTGGGAGAGCCGAAGTCCTTACTCCCCTTTTCTTGAGTTCGGGGGTTGGACAGAGCACTCCCTTCTTTTGTTGTCACTGGAGTAAGCAAGGGATTGGGGGCATGTGTGGAGGAAAGCCGCTATGCATGGCGACTGGAGAAAGGATGAGAATAAATGCGATCTTTTATATGTACTTTCACCCTACCATTGGCTAAGGAGAGAGCGATAGTCGGAGAATAAATTTGCCTGCTGTCCACACCCCTTGCCGTTCGGCACCGTACTTGTATCTGATCCAGCGCAATAGGGCTTAGGAGGCCACCCGCACAGCGACCGGTGAGATACATATTTAAATTTCCAGCACTAAGTTACAATACCGAAAAGCAGCATCTCGCAAGTATAAAATTTAATGCCGAGTAGGTGTCTTTTGCCACAGGAGTCTACGTTGCAAAAAGTGCTGGTTGATTTATTACTCTTCGGCATAACGAGCAGACTTTACATTGCCAACCTGTAGATTGGTATTGTCAGAGAAGACCTAAAGATGAAGCCCTAGCTAGCATATGAGGATTACGTGCAGAGGGCGCTAGCGAGGAAGAGAGAGAGTTGGATTGGCCGTATTTAGCCCCGGTGCTAGGAGTTGATCGCGTATTCAGAAACAAAAATTGGGGTTTCTTTCCCTCGTTTCTATGGGTGGTAAACCCCCATTTTTCGTCTCCATTGGGATCTAGATCGTTCAATTTCTTTATATGATACTGCTTGGTTAACGGTGCTAAGTGAGGTTATGGGAGGATGGTAGCGTATGAGATTGCGCGTTGTGGCATTGCCCCGTAAAAATATTTGACAATTTAGGGAATGAGAAACCATGAGGGTATTTCCCCACTCCTTGTTGACGAGAGAATAAATGAATAAAAGTGCGATCGCAACAGGCTCAAAGCGTAACGGGGCACGGAGGAACGGTGGACTAACTGATTGCTTTCTCTCTCTGCTATGTTGCTAAGGATAGGCTAGGGGATGTGTATCAGTCTAACCGGCAACGGAAAAAAAAGACTCTAGAAACTCAACGGACTTAAGAAATCTGCACTAAGCCGGCAAACACGTACAAGGTCCGGCTTAGAGTTATGGTATGTCACGATCGTGTAGGCGGGATGATAGGAGAGAATTTCGAGGTGTATGTTCTTGTCTATGGCGGTTGCTAGCTAATGGCAACTTAAGTAATGAAAACTTCTACATGTATATGCCCGGATATTCCCTAAAACGCTCACCTGTCCACACTTCAGTGTTCTTCCATAATATGTGGGCTTCCGGTGCCTGCGCTCCTCGGTGCTTCTAATACAACACTCTGCTACTGGGATTATTATACCATTAAACCAGACCAATATACCCGCCTGTTCCGGTTAACGGGTTCTCACCCCTGCACAGTACTGCCAGACACCCGGATAGACTCGTGGATGATTGCGCGGCAACTCGCAAATATTCTGTACTTTGACTGATGTGAATTTAGTAGCTTGGAGCAATGGGAAAAGGATATTTAAGGCAGGGAAATGGGCGTAAACGAAAACCCCCATCACCGAACCAGAATAAACCATCAACTTTCATCTCTTTTTTCTTCACATCTATCTCATCCCGCATCCGGCTATCAAATCGTGATAAACCGATCGACTTTGCCTTTCTCTTTTTCTTTCTGAATACCCTCTTGATAAGATTGCTTCATAGTTCGACCGGAACAGTGTTTTCGGAATTGCCATCACCCATCCAAGGACGCCGGCGATGGTGGTATTTCCGACGGTAGGCACCAGGGAGTGTGGCCTGCGCGACACCCGGCTAAGCTTTCAGGAATATAACTGTCAAAATTGATTCCCCTAACAACGTAAAGTGAGCTAGACTTGGATGAAAGGCAGCACTTCATTCGGAATTCCCGGGATAGACTAGTCTTGGTTTCCCCGATGTGTGCCTTTCCCATCGGTCCTGAATACCGTATTGCTCACATACCGCTTGTCGGATGGTCCTTCTCTCGTAAGTGGTGGGTTTGCGACTTACGATATTGTCTCGATAGTGCCGTACAGGTACGAGGGGTTTGGTATTTTGATCCTTGGATTAGCATAAAGCTTGCTGTCAGAGCTCATGAAGGAGAATACAGGTTAAGCGATCCTCCGGTGGCGCCATAGGGTGTGTGGCGTCCCCTGTGGCTCACATGGGGCACTAGCCAATTATTGTTCGGCGCAGTGTTGCCGAGATTGATTGGATAATCTTGTTGAAGAGGTTGGGTTCTTTAGAGCCTCCTTTTCTTCAGCCTCCAGGGATTCTAGGGCCGGCGGTCGGCTGGCTACCGTAATATCCATCATCCACAATATTCTAATCAGAACAAAACAAAACTTTCCCAAGCACTCAGCAATAATATCGACTCTTTTAACACCACTGCTAATAACTGATGAAGCCTAAGGGAAAGCACAAAAGACCAAGCGAACGAAAGTGCGATCGCAATAGACTCTAACTTAAGAGTTAAGTCTACACAAAAGACAGATCGCCAACGCACCACTTGAGAGAACTTCTTCTCATCTAACTGCTCGCTCACACTCACGACTCACGACTCACGACTCTCGCAACGCTCTAACTAACTAGCGGTAAAGACAGGAGTATATATAAACCACAAACCATCCTCCCATCCTTCCAGCGATCGCGACACAACTTTTTCCCCTTTCACGTATGTCCCCCTTTCTCTTCCGTAAAGCCCCATGCTAGTAACCGAAAGACAAAGATCACTCCCGCTCTCCACAGCCTTCGTGCATCCGACTCGTTCAGAGTTGCATTCCTTCCGGCGCCGAATCGATCCCAAGAGCGTATCCGGCACCTTCGTCTGAGTGATAAAGAGATTGGGTGCGTGCGGGTGGGGTAGGCTGAGCGTGCCGAATCACATCAAGGACTTCAAACACTCTGCCGTATTGCTTCCGCCGCGGGATCCATCGATCGAAAACACTTTACCAAAGCTTTCCTTCAAACAATGAAACGATAGCGGAGCACCATCTGCGGTATGCGACATGGTGAGCATGCCCAGCAGCATCAATGAACTCCAACATACCTTGTTCGTTATCTGCTGGTATTCGCCACTACTCCATCTGGGACTTTACCCTAAATTTACTATCTATGTAATCGCAGCTGTTTGGAATGAACTGAAAATTTAGGTAGACATTCACTAAATATAAGAAAATCTTCATGTGAAATTGCGGAGCAAAAAATGAATACTTTGTGTGTAACCCTTTTGCATCTGAGGAAGCAGCCACTCTCCCAGGCAAGGACTCCGACTGCCTTTCCAAAAATTCCCCCATCAATATTCTGAGCCCAAACCTGAGTAAGCGCTTTTGTTAAAAGTTTTTCTAATAATACTCATGCCCTCTTTAGTCCTGCGCACAAGGCCTAAGATAGATGCCAACATAAAACAGCAGAACTGAACAAGAACAGCGCCATAGGACCAAGTCCAACTAGAGCTCCAAAGGAGGGAAAGGACAAGAAGAGAAAATCAGGAAAGTCGGTAAATAATAAATAGCCAGCGGAAAACCGTTGTTCCCAAGTATATTTATATCTAGATCGACGGAGGTATTGCCTGCGCTAATTCCTAACTCGACAAGTATTCACGGAGGGAGAATGTATCTAGTGACGAAGAAGGAAGGAAGTAGGGGAGAAAGGCAAAAAGACAAATAAGGGAGGCGATGATAAAAGACCTGTCGATGGCAAAAGGGAGGATCGATCGAGTGTTAGGATGGGGGTCGGTTTTCCGTGGTGGGTACTAGCGGCTAGGTGGAAAGAGACTGATGCGGCCGGGGTGATTGGGTTGAGGGGCCGCTATCTGCGGGCTTGGGAACAAAATCCTAGAGGTCCGATAACTTGGGCTGTTGGTGGTGGGCTGCCGGCAAGGGCGTAAGTTCGTCATTAGGGTCCGTCATGTCGGGATATGGATCATGAGATCTGAACTGCATCTCCACCACACACTCGTCCGAGTCGCAGCAGAGGGTGGGAGGGATGTCGGGCTACCGGGATCTGCTGTGGCGGAATCGCAATTGCCACGCTCTGGTGGGGGTCTCACGACGGCATCGTGCCCTTCAGAGAGAGCCAACGATGGTGGGGTTTGGTTTATGCTATTTGGCATAGTGGTATGGACATTTTTCCGTTCCGTAAGCATCTTCAGTATCCTCTCATGCCGTCCCTTTGCCACCCGCCGGAATGGTATTCTGCAAGATTCGGTATCTGCAAGGCCGGTATGGCATCCCATCTTGCGAAAAGCATCTTTACGGCCCCCTCATACCTTCCCTTAACCACCCCATTGGTGTCGGCCCAGTCAAGATTTGTTGGAAATCGTGAGATGCTACTCGGCATGCTCGCATGATGGTCCCTTTTTTGTTTAGATGGTTTCTAGAAACGCGCTTGTTTGTGGCTTCGGGAATAGAGGCTTTGTGGATGCTTTGGCTTTTGGGAAATAATTTTGGGTCCAGGAATGCGCTTGAGTTTTGGATCGATGCATCGGCTGGAATGAAGGCGGGAAAGCTGTAAAGAAGTGAAAGAGTTGGATGCGCGGATGTTGGATGATGCGCGGACGCTATGGACAGTGGGAGTTTGTCTTTATTTGTTAGCCCGGGAGTTTGCAAGGGGGGGGGGGGCATACGTACAAGAGCATGGACATGAGTGGTGGCCCGTGGAAGGATAGGAGGACTTTGGTCTGGTTGATATGTACTTCTGTTACTGTTAGCTAGTCGTGAGTGTGCGGGTGAGCAGTTGAATGAGGAGCTCCCCGCTCTAAGTTTTGCATTGGCGATCAAAGTCTTTTGTGGCCTGAAGTCTTGCGGCTTCGTTTTGGTGTCGACGTTTCGGTTCGACATTTCGCCATTCAGCCGTCGCCGTTTAAAAGGATTGACATCGCCTCGTTCTAAAGGCATCTTTACTATTCCCTCATTCCTACTCTTAGCCACCCGCATAAGTGGTGTCCGGCGATCCTTGGTGTCTGCCTGGTCGGGACTGACGCCCTCTCGTTCTAAAAGCATCTTTACTATTCCTGCATGTCCTTTCTCAGCCGCCCACGAGAGTGGTGTCCGGCCATATCTGGCGTCGGGCTGATCGGGATTGACGCCCTCTTGTTCCAAAAGCATTTTTACTATTCCTTCATGCCCTTTCACAGCTGCCCACCAGAGTGGTGTCCGGCCATATTCGGTGTCGGCCTGACCGGGATTGACGCCCTCTCGTTCCAAAAGCATTTTTACTATTCCTTCATGCCCTTTCACAGCTGCCCACCAGAGTGGTGTCCAGCCATATTCGGTGTCGGCCTGACCGGGATTGACGCCCTCTCGTTCCAAAAGCATTTTTACTATTCCCTCATGGCCTCTCTTAGCCGCCCACAAGAGCGGTGTCCGGCCATATTTGGTGTCTGCCTGGTCGGGATTGACGTCCTCTCGTTCCAAAAGCATCTTTACTATTCCCTCATGCCCATTTGCAGCCGCCCACCGGAGCGGTGTCTGGCCATATTTGGTGTCTGCCTTGCCGGGATTGACGCCATCTCGTTCCAAAAGCATTTTTACTATTCCCTCATGCCCGCCCTTAGCCGCCCGCAAGAGTGGTGTCCGGCCATATTTGGTGTCTGCCTGGTCGGGACTGACGCCCTCTCGTTCCAGAAGCATCTTTACTATTCCTGCATGTCCTTTCTCAGCCGCCCACGAGAGTGGTGTCCGGCCATATCTGGCGTCTGCCTGGTCGGGATTGACGCCCTCTTGTTCCAAAAGCATCTTTACTATTCCTTCATGCCCTTTCACAGCTGCCCACCAGAGTGGTGTCCGGCCATATTTGGTGTCGGCCCGACCGGGATTGACGCCCTCTCGTTCCAAAAGCATCTTTGCTATTCCCTCATGCCCTTTCACGGCCGCCCACGAGAGGGGTGTCAGGCCACGGCCACGAGAGGGGAGTGGTTGGTTGGGATTGACTCCCTCTCGTTCCAAAAGCATCTTTACTATTCCTTCATGCCCTTCCGCAGCTGCCCACCAGAGTGGTGTCCAGCCATATTCGGTGTCTGCCTGGTCGGGATTGACGCCCTCTCGTTCCAAAAGCATCTTTACCATTCCTTCATGTCCTTCCTCAGCCGCCCACGAGAGTGGTGTCCGGCCATATTTGGTGTCTGCCTGATCGGGATTGACGCCCTCTCGTTCCAAAAGCATCTTTACCATTCCCTCATGCCCTCTCTCAACCGCCCACAAGAGTGGTGTCCGGCCATATTTGGTGTCTGCCTGGTCTGGATTGACGTCCTCTCGTCCTAGAAATATCTTTACGACCTCCTCGTGCCCTCTTGCAGCTGCCCACATGAGAGCCGTGATCCCTATGCAATCTGATGCGTTAACATCCCATTCCTTCATCTCCAGTACAGTAGAAACTATTCCCGCAATCCCGAGAAATGCTACTCCGTGGAGCCCCGTAAATCCTCTGGGTCCCTCCATGCAGTCAAAGTACGGGCCCCCGCTGCTACAACGATTAGAGTGTAATAACAGTATTTGGGCAGATATATGCTCATCGAATCCATCGAGAAGCCTCAGTGCAAGCATTTTGATATTTTCCGTCATCCCTCTTCTTGTATGCCCGCCCCAGTAAACAGAAGCATATTCTAGAAGGGGAGCTGTTTCGGGGGCCGAGTAAAGAGTTGGCGAAAGATCCCTGATACATCGAAAATTGAGGTATGTCAAGCAAACTTCGGCAATTGTTGAGTGAGGACTATGAAAGAGGGTCGGATCGCTTGAGAGATGCTCCTGAAGAGTAAAGTGCACTAGTCGGACAGTAGACGAAGACGCCTCGACCGTGACAAGACCCAGACAAGATGACACGAGTGTCCGTAATGCAGGAATGTTTTCCGCATCCAGATCTGGGGATCCTATGTCCACTCCTAAGGCATGACAGAGCTCCTGGGATCGTAAGGGTCGCTCCGAATATACCACCCACATCAGTGCCTTCAGCCCAAGCACTGATTTTTCTCCCTTCTGTGCTTTCAGTCGCGCCAGAGTTGCCGTGTAGGCATCACTCAATCCATTGCCAAGTGTCATCTGTTCTAGTTTCCTTCTCCTCGAGCGAATTGTCACCTCTCCTAGAATAGCGTCGATGTTGAGCGAAACAAGGAGGAATCTACATGAAATCGCTGGTAAGTATACATGACTGATAGAGTGGAAATGCGAAACAGTCCTACTCACATATCAGATATCCTCTCTAAGATAACTCTCACAATATCAGCCCGTAAATCGTCGGTCATCGCCTCTGGCTCGGCATCCCTGTCCAATCTCATCTCCACATAATTTCGGATGTCATCCGGGTTAGGGCTGATTGGTATTACAACCGCCTTAGTGAAATACCTTTCAATATCTTCCCTGATATGGGGCCTCCCGGTGAGGAATATTCTCGTGCTAGGGGACTCCCGAACAATATCTCTCAGCGACTCGAGAAGCTCTGGCAGGCACTTCGGTAGACATTCGTCCAATGCATCAATACAGATGAACACTTTGGGAAGTGAAGCAATAGTGGTCCTCAACATCCCCATCAAATCCGCGAGTCGCGGCCCTCTACCGCCAACCTCCCTTTTCGCTTTTCAAACGCCTCCCGTAATCCCTTCGAGATATCCCCTCTACCCACTAGTTGTTTTAGAATTGCTCCCACGATATTGTTGACCGTCTGCTCTTGCTGAGAAAGGAAGTCGCAGTAGAAGGCTGCAACCGCAATATTTTCCTCACCCCCCTGATCGCACAAGCTGTCGATCACCAAGGAACTAATATTTCTGGCTGTCAATGGTTTTCGCTTCTGCCAGAGAATCCCGCCTCTTACCTCAGATATGTCTTGCCGACTCCCGGATTCCCGGAGCAAAACAAGACAGCCTTATCGGCTGCACCCTCACCACCCCTCCACTCCCGAAGCTCGCCCGTTTCCAAAAGCCAATCTCCCACATCGTCGAACCGGTCGTTGCGCACGGCGTGGTGTCGATTGTTTGGCTCCAGTGGAGAGAGCCAACGCATGATCTGCGCATCCTCGTCTGAGTTATTGAAAGTGTTATTGAAGCTGCCTATTATGTTGCCGCTGTGGATATTACGATCGCCGATGCTGACTGAATGTGAAGTTTGGGCCATGATACCTTATCCAAAATGTTGGTTGAACGTAGAAATGCAGCGATGTGTAGGGGGACTCGGGGAGTCTGACCAACATTTTGAGCTGAAAAGGCGGAGCGATGTGGCTTGCTGTGGCAACAATCCCCACCGAATCATTCCCCCTCGCGGGTCTCCATGACTAACACAATGACCCACACGAGATACTCGGGCGCGAACCAAATAACTTACTCAAATTTGAAAGCGCAACAACGAATGTTCCTCACCCACCATCCTACTACTTTTTCAACCTCACAAAGTTACAACCTACTACCACAACCCCCACAGCATCGAAATATTTTTAGCATCTCTTCCCCACACTTGTTTTCCTTAAGGTTATCTCGCAGAATAGATATTTTTAATATTTTTTTCTAATACATAGTCGGGCTTCCCCCGACTTGCTGATAATTGATAATAAGGACAATTGTTAACACTAGCATTTCAAGTATTTAATTGCGCCCGAGCACTGTGCCATTTCAATTCACATGATCTCACTCGGCAAAATGCGACAATGAATGTTGAATTTATAGTTATTATCTTCAATTGTTCTCAAACAGCGGTCTTGTCGCATACATTTCTTTCCTACCGTATATGATCTCGTCCTATTAGGTTGCATCTTATGTGGTGGGGAGACATCGTCAGTTGGCTCTAGACTATTGGACGGCTATTTCGTATCCGCGGGGCTTCTTACACTCTGCAGGCTTGGAGGCGTATACGCCGCCCGAACTCATGATGCGTTATGGGTTGAAGACGGGAAACAGGTTCCTTCTCATGAAGGATGAAGTCACTGATGTTCTCTATACACTCGCCCCTCGTTGTCCTGGATGGCCAGATTTGAGGAATTTCATCCGGGACAACGGGGTACCCGGAAAACGGAGAGATCTGAAGAATGGTAAAGGTTTGTCTGAATTCCTACAGGAGCTTTATCTCAACAAATTTTCATAGGCAGAATTAACACCTTTGGTTTTCCATCTTGTAGGCACACAGGTTGAATGTTCTTGGGGAGGGGGCTTATGAAGAGCCATGGAGATGATGGCAGAACAAGGATCCTGCTTTTGTCCCAAGAGCGCGGGAGAGCGGAAGTCCTTGTCGTGCATTTCCTGTGTTAAGAGATTGCATAGAATATTCCTTTCTTTTGTTATTCTGGAGGCAAGCAAAAGATCGGGAACATGTGTGGAGGAAAGCGGATATGCATGGTGACCGGATGAAATATGAGAATGGTTTTGTGATCTTTCATATATTCTCCCATCTATCGTTAGTTTAGGGAGAGCGGCGATTAGAGAACAAGATTGCGCGGTATCCATCCACACCCCTTGAAATTCGGTGCCTTATTTGATTCAGTATAATAGAGCTTCGGAGGCGGCCCACAGCAAATGGTACGATACAGAAATTAACAGCAATAAGGTACTTGTACCATACCCAGAAGCCTTATCTCGCAAGTACTAAAGTTGATGCCGAATAATTGTATCTTCTACCCCTGTACGGAGTAACGCAAGTCCTAGAAAGCGCTATTTAATCCATTGTCTTCCATCTATCTAGCAGACTCTCGGCCGCCACCCAACCTGGAGACTAAAGTATTGTTAGCCAAGACCTAAATACGTGGTCTTGGTTGGCGCACAAGGACTCTTGCATGCAGAGGACGCTACTGCGGAAGAAGTTGTATGCACAGTATTTATCCGCTATTCCAGGTTGACTATATCTAAGAACAAAAATTGTGGTTTCTCTCCCTCACCCACATGCCCCCCCCCTCTTTTCATCTTCATCAGAACCGAAAACGTCCTTTCGCGGTAGACTAATTATCAGTGATTAGTAGGGTTAGGGGAGACTGTAGTACTGCGCTAGGCTAGGCCATATTGTATGACCTCTAAACATACCTTTAAAACCCGTCGAGAATAATGAATGAGGAGGTAATGATCGGCGACGGGGTTTTTACACAGGGGAGTTGAGCGGCTCAAGTGGAAACAGAGAGTAAGTTAGGTGCTAAGCGGTGAAGAAGTCCATGATTGAGCTGAGTGTGAAGAAACGGAAGCCTTGAGGAAGGTTGAGAATAGGAAGTAGAAACTTGGGTAAGGAAAGGACGGGAAAGAGGGAAAAACAAGTAGAAAACTTTTCACAGCTTGCGCGTCCCTCCACTGGCGCATACGCGCACCACTGCGGCTTCAGAGCGCTGGCACTTAACAGACCAAGTGGGACTATCTCCAACAAAAACTCTTTAAAATTAGACGAGTGGCCGCATGTGATGGCATTACGAAGTAGTCGAGCAAAAGATGGTGAAAATGTCCTTCATAGGGGTGGTAGCGCTCGAGTGTAGCGGTGTACGTGGGTTGACGAAGGTTGAACCGGGGCGGGTGGGGTTTTGAACGGACCCTACTAAGCATCTCTTTTCTGTTCATTCTTTGGGGCGGAGCCCTGAGTTGATAGGGGATTTTTGAAGATTTCGGAATTGGAAAAAAAAACCAACGGCCCGTATACCGATAGACGGCTGAGGCGTCACCGATCGTTGAGAAAGGTTTGACATTTAGAGGTGTGCAGGCCGGTAGATGGTCTGGCGTTGGCCTAGTGTGCCGACTAGTGTCTAGTGGAATTCTCAGGCTCACCCCCGGCACAATGTCAAGTTTTGGCCGTTTCGCAACAAGAATTTAGGACGGTAGAAAATTAGGTGAAGGATTTTGCACCCTCTATCAGAAAACGTGCTGGTTGAGATGCCACCGTCTAGTTTTATCACCCAAATTTTGAAACTAGACAGTTAGGTAGTCTAAATGGGCCCCACGGGCAATCCGGTTATGCTCTAGTCACTGCCCCTGCAGGCACATAACTTTGTGGAAATATCCGTGCCCCACAAATTCAGTCAGGTAACTCACTCCCGGATCGCCGGACACTCTAAGGTTATTTTCTAGATGGCACTCTCTATTAGAGGTCACCTGATATTTACCCTGTAGTCTCGGTTAGTTATTTTAGTGGTGGACCTCAGGTCCTAAATTATCTCATACTGTTATCGGTGTGGTAAGGTCCCCTCCCACACTAAACCCCGCCGACCCCTATCACAACGATCACTCACCCTTATTATCATACATGAATCGCTGATACTATTATACCTCAACCTTAGCCACCACTGCTCTGAGATTTTAGAAAAATACGAGCTGCAGGTTTGATGGAGAAAGTAACATCTAAATATTACCCATCATTTGGCTATTGATCTATGGTCGCTGGAAATGAGTTGGGACTGTCCGTGGTTACAAGGTTAACCAGGGTTAGGGTGGGCGACGACTCTGCAACTTGGGAAGTAGAAGACCATTCTTCATAATATTCAATGATGCTTTAAATTAAAGCCTAAATTAGATGTTGGGCGGTATTCGATTTTGGCTCGGCTATTGGAAAGATGGGGTATATTAAAGTCGGGAACCAAAAACTCGAGCCATTGGTTATTCCTGTTGGAAACCATGACATGCTGCTCTGTATGCTCTCATGATAGTTCCTTTGTTATTCGGATAGCTTCTGGGAACGCGCTTTGACTTCGGGCATGTGTTTATATTTTTCGGGAAAGTATATCGAATGGGAATGCGCGAGAGTTTTAAAACTGCGCAGCCACCGGGGGTGCTGTCAGAAAAGCAGGAACACTATAAGGGAATCATGAAAGATCCAGACACATGAATGCCATATGCCCGGAGGCTATAGGCAGTGGGGGGTTTGTTTTCCTTTGTTGGCCCGGGAGTGTAAGCAAGAGGAAGGAGAGAATTGGGGTTGCGTGGAATAGCATGAGCATGTGTGGTGGCTCATGGATGGATAGGTTATTGTGGTTGATATATACTCCTGTTTTCGCCGTTAGTTTGTTGTGAAAGTTGTCGTTCAATGAAATGAACTTCCCAGTTCCTGAGTGTGCGATCGTTTTTGGTGTCAGATCTCTTGGCGTCTCGCAGTCGTTTCATTTCGTTCTCGCCCTCGATCTACTTGTAGGTCTAAAAAGTTTTATACCAAAACAGCCATTTTAAGAAACCCATAGCGTGACAACTCCCTATGTGAGAAATTTCAAGAAGTTCTGAGAAGCGTGACTATCTCTTTTATAACGGAAATGTCAAGCCTGTAAATTAATAACTGATAATTTTTTGTGCATAGCGCGATGGGATCAAAAGATGACTAAAGACTTTATATCAATTATACGATCTTGTATCATACGCTAGTATAACTTATACTTCAAAAACTCGATAGTCCACTATCGGGGATCTTAGCATGAGTCACCGTCTAAACCAGAGTAAGTTTAGGAGAGCAGGTTAACAATATCACGAATGAAAGTTAATGAGATCCAGCAGGCTCAGCCTCCCCAACCTACACCCTGTCTGGAAAACACTATTCCTTCTCGGGGTGTTTTGTCTCTAATCGGGGTTATCCGAGGCCGATGGGCCATAGTGGACCTGTCGGGTTTTCGCGGTATGCCAGGTTACGAAATTCTATCCCGGAGCTACTGTGGTGTTCGTCTATCGTAGCGGGGAATTTGGCTGGCACCCCGGGATATCGTACTTTACAAGACGTGTAGAATTTAGGGCTGTGCAGCATTTCTTGCTACGATACTGATGAGGCAAGCACAGCCAGAGTGACGGCAGAAATTTGGGGGTGATTGATTGGGCGGTCGTAGAGGCTCCGTGAGGTTCCACAAGAGACCACTCTTTCCCCCAGCCCCAGCGATTCCATCAACCGTTCCCTTTAGTTAGCTAACTTAATGAATTTTATTGAAATCAACCGAGCACCTCAACCACCTATCCTCTACCAGTCTCCGAACTTCGAAGATGTTTGGATATCCCCCCCACGGCAACACTAGTTCCTTCAATAATACCAACTCCTTTAATAACGTATGGAACAACTGTACTGTTACTGATACCCGACCTGAACTCTTCACTTGGTTATCGCCACTGGAGCCCAGGGTACGGCACAAGGAAATTCAGGAGAGCAGGGTCGAAAATGTAGGGGAATGGGTCTTTCAAACTGAGGAATTTAGAAGCTGGTGCGCCGGTTATAGCGGAAGTGAATCGGATAACGAAGTCTTGTTTTGCGATGGGGATCCTGGGGTTGGCAAGACCTTTATTAGGTAATGAGGGCGACCCTCGATGAATGGAAGGAAAGGGGCAAGTGCTAACAAGTCGCGGTGCTAGCTCACTGGTGATCGACAGGTTGTGTGATCAGGCTGGAGGACATAATGCCACCGTTGCCTGTTTTTACTTTGACTTCGGGACCCAAAAGGAGCAGTCCCCCATAAGCATGCTCGGCGCCCTGCTGAAACAGCTAGTTGGGGGACTAGACGAAACCCCAGAAGAGATATCACGAGTATACCGGGACCAGAAAAGTTCCATTGGTCGGCGGGGGCCCCAGCTTGCGGATGTTGTGACGATGCTGCAAACCACCGCTTCTAGAAAGCGCACATTCATATGCATCGACGCTGTCGACGAATGCTTGCCAAGACACCTTAGCAAGCTACTTGATTCGCTACACCGAATTCTACAAATGTCTCCAAACACTCGAATATTCATGACCGGAAGACCCCACATCCTGGCCGAGGTCAGGAACCGTCTTGGAAGAGTCAGGACTATACACATCACCCCTAGGAGACAAGATATCATCAGTTATCTTCACGCTAGACTAGATGAAGACACAACACCAGACGCGATGGACAGCAGTCTTAAGGCGGACATCCTGAAGAAAATTCCCGAAAACATATCTGAAATGTACGTAGAAGCAGGGATACCTGAGGGGCTACCTCACGTTGTCCACTAACAGATACATGTGTAGATTCCTGCTAGTCTCGCTGAATGTGGATGCGATCCTACAGGAAACGACAATCAGTCGCAGGCGACAGAAGCTTGGTGCAATCACGGATGGGCTGGGGTTGGGTGGCGCTTATAGTGAGACGTTGAGTCGGATAAAGGGGCAGGGTGGGGAGAAATCGAGGCTCGGAATGGCAGCTTTGATGTGGATCTCTCACGCGGAGCGACCCTTGAAGGTCGACGAACTATGTCATGCCCTCGGAGTCGAAATAGGATCACCGGATCTTGATAGCGACAATGTTCCTTCAATCAGGACATTGCTATCCTGTTGCCAAGGACTTGTTACGGTGCAAAAAGAGGCTTCTGCAGTCCGGTTAATCCATTTCACCCTTCAAGAGTACCTCCGTGCTCATCCCCGGCTTTTTAGTACAACTCACTCAACAATGGCGGAGACCTGCTTAAGTTATCTGAATTCCCATCAAATCAAGTCTCTTCCGGGTAGTCACCACTATGATATCTGGGGCGCACCCGTTCCACGAGACCCTTTTCTAGTATCGGGCTCAGCCTCTCTAGGACATTTTTCTCGACATTCTGGCACACGCTTTCAGGGATATTCTTCATTACATTCGGGCCTGACCTCTCTGGGATATTCTTCTCAAATTTCGAACACACCCCTTCTAGGAAGTTCTCCCCTATTTTCTAGCATGCACTCTCTGGAACGTTCCCCGCTACATTCAAGTAGACCCCTTCTGAAAGATTCATTTGGGGTTTCTGGTATGCCTTCTTGGCGGCGCCCTCCGCCGCACTCGATCACAACCCTCCTAGAAGATTGTCCCTTAGAATCGGGCACACCATTTCTAGAATATTCTTCTTTATATTGGGGAGTGCACGCAAAAAGAGATCTTTCTGATTGTGCGAAACAACTTGCGCTAAGGCTATTTGACTGCTACAACAACCACATATCCGCGAAAATCCTCTTTGGGACAGAGAAACCGCACCCCCCCAGTTCCTCCCATCAGCATTCCCAGTTTAGTGGGCTGCACTGTGCATCCTTCTTTGGGATTGCTGAGATTGTAGATGGTTTCGTAGAGGTGGAAGGTTGTGATATCAGCCAGAAAGACTGCACGGGCAGTACACCTCTCATGTGGGCTGCCAGGAATGGGCACGAGGGAGCGGTGAAAGTACTACTTGGACGGGACGACGTGGACCCCAACGAACCAACTGAGGACGGTCAAACACCGCTCTGGTGTGCTTCTAAGAATGGGCACGAGGGAGTAGTGAGAATGCTGCTTGGACGGGACGCAGTCAACCCCGACAAAGCAAGTGGGTCCGGTGAAACCCCTCTCTAGTGTGCTGCTAAGAATGGGCACGAGGGGGTGGTGAAAATACTACTCGGGCGGGATGGTGTGGACCCTGGCAAGCCAAATAAGTATGGAGAAACACCACTCTGGTGGGCAGCAATGAATGGGCATGATGGAGTGGTGAAAATACTGCTCGGGCAGGACGACGTCAACCTCAACAAACCTGATAGCGACGGCCGGACACCACTCTGGTGTTCTGCTGATAATGGGCACAAGGGAGTGGTGAAAATACTACTTGGGCGGGACGACGTGGACCCGAACAAAGCAAGTAAGTCCGGTGAAACACCTCTCAGCTGTGCTGCGAAAAATGGACACGAAGGAGTGGTGAAAATATTCCTTGGGCGGGGAGACGTGAGCCCCGACAAGCTAGATAGCGACGGCCGAACGCCACTCTAGTGGGCAACAATGAATGGGCATGGTGGAGTGGTGAAAATACTACTCGGGCAGGACGGCGTCAACCTTAACAAACCTGATAGCGACGGCCGGACACCACTCTGGTGTGCCGCTGAGAATGGGCACGAGGGAGTGGTGAAAATACTACTTGGGCGGGACGACGTCAACCCCAACAAACAAGATGGCGACGGCCGAACACCACTCTGGTGTGCTGCTGAGAATGGGCACGAGGAAGTGGTGGAAATGCTGCTCCGGAATGACGGCGTCAACCCCAACAAACCAGATAGCAATGGCCGGACACCACTCTGGTGTGCTGCTGATAATGGGCACGAGGAAGTGGTGAAAATACTACTCGGGCGGGGCGACGTGAACCCCGACAAAACAAGTGAGTTTGGTGGAACACCTCTCTCGCGTGCTGCTAGAAATGGGCACGCCAGAGTAGTGGAATTGCTACTCGGACGAGGCGATGTCAACCCCGGCCAGCTATGCAATTATAGTGAAACACCACTCCTGTGGGCAGCTAAGCATGGATACGAAGAAGTTGTGAAAATGCTACTCAGGCGAGGCGACGTCAGCCCCAACCAGCAAGGTCCCCGCAATCGCACGCCGCTCCTGTGTGCCGCCAACAATGGACACGGGGGGGTTGTGAAACTACTACTGGGGCGGGACGACGTCAACCCCAACCATGTAGGTAGCAACGGCCGAACACCGCTCTGGTATGCTGCTGAGAATGGGTACGGGGGGATAGTGAGAATGCTACTTGGGCGGGACGACATCAACCCCGACAAGCCAGATACCGACGGCCGAACACCGCTCCTGCGTGCCGCCAGAAATGGGTGCGAGGGGGTGGTAAAAATGCTACTGGGGCGGGACGACGTCAACCCCAACAAACAAGATGGCGACGGCCGAACACCACTCTGGTGCGCTGCGGAGAGTGGGCACGAGATAGTGGTGGAAACACTACTCAGGCGGGGCGACGTCAACCCCGACGAACCAGATACCGATGGCCAAACACCACTCCTGCGTGCCGCCAGAAATGGGCACGGGGGAGTGGTGAAAATGCTACTGGGGCGGGACGACGTCAACCCCAACAAACAAGATGGCGACGGCCGAACACCACTCTGGTGTGCTACTCTGCCTGGTCATTCGCGGGTGGTAACCCTACTACAGTCAGCGTTGACGACTCCTAAGACGGGATAAGGCTGTGGAGGCATCATTCCTCCCGCTCCTCGCGGCTACGGATAATCTGTGCGCCGTTTCCCCAAGGACCGCAAAGGGTCCATGACTCCCACTGCCCCCATCACTACCTACCCCTTCATTTACCCTCCCCCCCCCCCTCCCGCAGTTTAAAGAATCACTTTGTGATAATTACCACCCCCCTTTCTCTCTTTCCAGAGTAAGCGCACCCATCCCCACTATTTTGTGACAGGCCGTGCGGCCTGGGATTTCCCTCATATTTACTTCCATTCTTCTTTTCCAGTTGTAAATCCTGTTTCCCTACCTATTATCCATACCCCCCCAACTTCAGTTCCCCTTCTTTCTTTTCCTCCCTCCCCTCAGAGCTGTTTGGACACAAGTGTATAGAGAAAAAAATTACTAAGCGCAAGCATATCTGGCAATCCGCGAGCTATCTATTAACTACAGCCTAGCGGTGATTGGTACCCAATATAGACATGGCATGAAGATCATGCCTACACACCACTTCCGTTCGGATATCAACCGGAAGGCTGATCATATAATAACCCCAGTAGTAGGGAGTTGTAATAAAGAGCAAGGACGAGTGCAGGCAAAGGGAAGCGCAGATGGTATGGAGGAACACTGAAGTGTGGACAAGCGAAAGCTCTAGGGAATGAACGGATGTATGGGGCATATGAGGAGACATAGGGTTACACATTTCCTAGCAGAGTTCTCACTGCTTAAGGTGAACCGTAGCTAGCACCCTCCATAGAGAACACACCTCAATATATCCTCTCGTCAACATCGCAGCACACGATCGCACCACCTCCATCAAAGGCGAAGCTGGGAGGCTGCCCGCACAGCATTGATACGAGTACGATATGGAAAATTTCAGCAATAAGCTACAATACCGACGAAAGGTGCCTCGCGACTACATATAAAATTTAAAGCCAAGTAATGGTGCTTTTTGCCGCGGGAGTCCACGTCGTAAAAAGTGTTGATTAATCGACTAACCCTACAACTAGCTGACTTTAGATCACTAGCCTTCAGACTGGGCGATTGTTAGATAAGACTTCAGATGGGGTGTTACTTAGTATCATAGTTATATGCTAGGCGCTTAGAGCGCTAGTGAGGAAGGGAAAGGTTGGATCCACAGTATTTATCCGGGATACTGGGGATTCGCGCATTCAAAAACAAAAATTGTGATTTATTTTCCCCGTCTTTAGATGATCAATACACCCTCCCCCTCTTTCCTCTCCATTTGGATCTAGAGAGTTTTTGCTGTTTTTTATACAGTTTAGTTAACAGTGCGTGGTGAGGTTACGGGATTGTCAGCTGTGCAATTGCCCTGTTAATTTACTATAATACAGGTATTTGACGAATGAAACCCTATGACCGGCCCCCCCCCCCTCTCACCCTAAGCTATTTGCTATTCCAGAGTTACCCACTCGTGCCACCCACGAATTTCTATGATACCCTACGCACCACACATGTACTAGTACAGCATCGACAAGAGAGTGTAGTCCATGCTGCACCCCGCTAGACTTTCAGGAATATAATGAAAAAACTTGATTTCCACAGCAAAGTGCAGTGAACTTAACTTGAATTAAAGTCAACAGTTCGCTCGGATTTGCGGGATAGGGTGCCTAGCTTTCACCGGTGTGTGTGTGCCCTTCCCATCAGTCCTAAATCTTGCTCACATACCGGTAGCCAAACGGTACCTCTCTCGCAAGTGGTGTGTTTGTGACTTATGACCTTATCGCAACACCGCCGGCTATTTGGTATACCTCGCTCGGCAATGGTAGAGGCCTGCTTAAGTTATCTGAATACCAGCCAGGCCAAGGTTTTTTCGACCCGCCGCCTTCCCAGTCTTTTGTGCTCTCTCCAGGATATTCTCTACATTCGGGCACACCGTTTTTGGAATATCCTTCTCTATATTGGGGAATTCACGCAGGGGAGATCTTTCAGGTTGCGCGAAACAACTTGTGCTAGAGGTGTTTAACGACTACAGCAACCACATATCTACGGTAATTCTCTTCGATACGGAGGAAGGGGGCTTCTGCAATATCTATTTCGATAGACTTTCCCTATCCGGCAACATACACTATGTATCCATCTTGCAGTGTTCCTAGCCGTCCAGTCCGTCCGTCTTCAGGGTAGGACGGGACGGAGTATGAGTCATAGTTCGTCTTTTCAGAAGCCCTGGGACGGACTACGCCTGAGAAGGTGAGGACCAGACGAACCGTAGGGGACTGTAGTCCCAGCGCTTGGACCTCCGATACTAGCCCAAGTTGAAATCATACACCCCCGACCCAATCATTATCGCATCATGAGACATCATTCGTGCCGTCCCCCACCATCCACCACCGTCCCTCACTATCCCGGCCATCCTCTACAGTCCCCGGCCGTCCCCTGCGTTCCCCTCCTACCCTAACCACACATGTCTCACCCTGTAGGGCCTACTGTCCAGCCAAAGGAGGGGCGTCCCGCACTTCGACCGCCCCGGATGGACTACGAGCAGTCGTCCCGTCCCTCCTCTGGCACTTCGAAACACCACCTTCTGGTAATAACCCATTTCCTTTCCCCGGCGTAGACCCACTTATCTCCACCATCTCGAGGTAAGCCGTGCGGCTTAGTTGTCAATCCTCTCTGCTCATTTGTTCTCCGGTTATTTATTTATTCAGAGTCTCCTTCCTTCCCCTCTCCCCCCCGAAGCCTAGACATGAGAGTTGTTTCGACGAAAGCATAGAAGAAAAAATAATAAGTGCAACCATTCCCGACGACCTGAGAGCTAGCTGTTCACTGTGGCATAGCTGTGATTAGTACCTGCTATAGATATGCTGCCGCATTCACAAAATTCTCATGCCCTTCCGAATACAACTAGCGATTATAACGGCTTCGCTAACCTTCTTCTATTTAGTAGAATTAATTTTGATAAGAGGTTACAATGTCCCTAGACGTATATCCAAAAGAAATTTATCAAAAGGACTCTAGCTGGCCAGTTGTTGCGAATAGGTATTGCTCAGGAGGTGCAAGGAGGGGTATGAGAACTTTACGAACGCCGGCACAATTCAACCAAGGTCATACTTAGGCACTGCTTTCTTCCTGGTGTGACCCGAACGATGAGAATGGAGGGCTACCCATGCGGCATTGATACTGGGCTGAAAATTTCAGTAACAGGGCACAATACCGAAAAATGCCATCTCGCAAGTAATAAAGTTGTTGCCGAATAGTTGTATCTTCTGCACAGGAGCGCAGATCTCAGAAAGCTCTAGTTAATTCGTTCTATCACAGCCAGACTTTCGACCCACAACCTATAGCTTAGGAGATTGTTAGACAAGGCTTGATGATGAGGCTCTAGTTTTGCATCAGGACAATCACATTCAGAAGCCACTGCTAAAGAAGGAACCTAAATGCATGATACGTATTGATTACACCGGGTTGATTGTGTATCTACTGTAGAAAAAATAATCGTAGTTTCATTACCTCGTCTGCACGTCATAGGTAACCCCCCTCTTCCATCTCTATTGAGATTGAAAGCGCTCCTCCGTACTAGTCCTGTTAATGGTGTCGGGGCGGGGTCACCGGAGATCCCAGGACTGCATTGGGCTGTGGTGCGTCGTATTCTGAGTAAACTTACCTCTCAACCCTGTTAAAATTAGCCGAGTGATGGTTTGTGGCGGGATTAGAAAGCAGTCAAGGAAAGGGTGATGGTAAGTTCATTCTCGGAGATAATAACGCTCAAGTGTAGCTTTGTAAGCCAACATACTGGAGTAGAATTAGGGTGGGTTTTGCACGAACCCCATGGATCACAGCGGTTCTGTTCATAACTTTAGTTTGGAGAAGAGTGCTAAGTTGATAGGGGATTCCCCAAGCGCTCGGAATGGGAAAAAACTAGGCATAATAATCCGGTTATGCTCTAATCGCTGCTCTGTAGACACCTAATTTTGATGAAATAACACATTAACGACGATTTTAGCTAGTAACTCAGGCTCTAACCGCCGGGTGCACCGCGAGTACTGTGTAACCTATCGCCCAGATGGCACACTCTCTTAGAGTTCACCTAAGATTTGCCCTGTACCGTAGTCTCGGTTTGTTATTTTAGTGGTGGATCTTGGATCCTAATTTTCCCAAGATAGTGCCATCACTAAGTCCTCGTCTACTTTAAAGCTCGTTGACCCCCATCACAAATATCACTCACCCTTACGACGATGATGAGTCAATCGTCAACACTGTCATACGTCAACCGCAACCGCTACTACTCTGAGGCCCCCGAAAAACACGAACAGCAGGTTTGGTGGAGAAAGTGAAGTCTAAGTATTAGCGAGTATTTGGTTAATCATCTATGGTCGCTGGGAACGAGTTGAGATGGCCGGTTGTCACAAGGTTATCGAGGTTTGGGGTGGGTTAGGAATCTGCAACTCGGGAAGTAGAAGACCATTCATCACAGTTGACGGCGCTTTGAGCTAAGTTACTGCTAAGGTTAGCCGTCAGGCCGTTTTTTGGCTCGGTTATTGGGGTTATTGGAAAGACGAGGCGTATTACTATGATAGATGCGTTGTGCTTGCCGAAACTTTGGGCACTGTGCTTGGCGTTCTTGATGAACGCTGGGAAGCCGAGCTCCAAAGGGTCCGGCAAGTTGTTGTGTGAGACTACGGGAGGAACCCATCCAGCTAGCACCGAAATCACGAGGGAATCTACTCCGATGCGTTAACTTAGGTAATCAGTAAGGGCTTCAACTGATTCATTCATAAGGCTTGAGGCACTTGAATACTGGCATACTGTAGCTAGGCGATTCCACCCTCGGGGCGTAGCGTTTGGCGTGGTTGATACGGCAAGCACAGACGGAGTGAGGCTGACAAAAATTCTCGGGGAGATTGATTGGACAGTCCCGAGCCAACTTTGAGGTTCCACTCAAGACCCCTCTTTTCCTCAGCTCCCAGCGATTCCGTCAACTGGCCAGTTCAATCGCCTATCCTTCACCAGTTCCTAAACAGCAAAGATGGCTCAACATCGCCTCCATGACAATATCAACTCCCTCAACAATAATTCCTTTAACACAGTGTCGTACAACTATACTGTTGCCGATGACCGGTCTCAAATCTTGACCTGGTTATCGCCACTAGAGCCCAGGCTACGGCACAAGGATATTCAAGAGAGCCGGGTCAAAAATGTGGGTGAATGGGTGTTGCAAACCGAGGAATTTAAGGGCTGGTACTCTAGTAGTGGGGGAACTGAATCCGACAAGGCGATTTTGTTTTGCCATGGAGATCCGGGGGTTGGCAAAACTTTTATTAGGTAAAAAGGACGAACCTCGACGGATGGAATGAAAAGGGCAAGTGCTGACAAATTGTAATGATAGCTCGTTAGTGGTAGATAGCTTGTGCGATCGGGCTATAAGCCAAAAGTTCGCGGTTGCATGTTTTTACTTCGATTTTGCAGCCCAAAAGGAGCAATCGCTGGCGGGTATGCTGGGTGCCTTGCTCAAACAGGTTGTGAGTGGACGAGACGGGATACCTAAGAAAATAACACAAGCATATGAAGACCAGAAGATGGTCATTGGTGGACGGGGCCCCCAGCTTTCCGATATTGTGGGGATGCTGCAAACCGCCGCCTCCGAAAAGCGCACATTCATATGTATTGACGCTCTCGATGAATGTGTGGCTGCATATCGTGTCAAGCTTCTCGATTCGCTCGGTCAAATTCTTCAGGGAAATCCGGGCACTCGAGTGTTTATTACAGGAAGAGCGCACATCGAGGCTGAGGTTGAGAGGCGTCTTCCTAGAAGGGTAACGACTCTCCTCACCACTCCCAGGAGACACGATATCATCAGTTATCTTCACAACAAACTAGACGAAGACACAACTCCAGACGCGATGGACAGTAGCCTGAAGGTAGATATTATAAAGAAAATTTCCGAAGGTGTTTCCGGAACGTACGTAGAAGTGATACCAGACCCGCCTTAAGTGACCCACTGACAGATGCGCAATTAGGTTCGTGCTAGTCTCGTTGAATGTGGATGCCATCCTGCAGGAAACCACAATCGGTCATAGGCGACGGAAGCTCGACACAGTTACCGATAGCTTGGGGTTAGGGGGTGCTTACAACGAGGCTTTGAGCCGGATAAAAAGACAGGATTGGGAGAAATCGAGGCTCGGCATGGCCACATTAATGTGGATCTCGCACTCGGAGCGACCCTTAAAGGTCGATGAATTGTGTCATGCACTAGGAGTCGAAATAGGATCGCCGGATCTGGATGGCCAAAACGTTCCCTCAATAGGAACATTGCTAGCCTGTTGTCAAGGCCTCGTTGCTGTGGATAAGGAGACTTCTATAGTCAGGTTGTTTCATTTCAGTTTTCAGGAGTACCTCCGGGCTCATCCACGGCTTTTTGGTAGGGCTCATCTGACAATAGCAGAGACCTGCTTAAGTTATTTGAGTTCCCATCAAGTCAGGGCTATTGCGGCTACCCCCCCTCACCGCCTCCAAGGCACACCTTCTCTGGAACGCTCTTCTCGGTACTCGGGCTCACCACCTCTGCAATATTCTTCCCTATATTCGGGCTCACCCTCTCCACGATGTGCTTCCCTATATTCAGACACACCTTCTCGGAGCGGTTCTTCTGCCCATTCGAGGAGACACTTGCTGGGATATTCTTCTGGGTATTCGGGCGCACCCTCTCGGGAGCATTCTGTTGTGTATTCGAGGAGACCCTTGCTTGAAGATTCCCCTCAATATTCGGGCGCCCTGACTCCAAGATATTCTTCTCTGTATCCGCACACACCCTTTCTAGAATATTCTTCTCTATATTGGGGAACGCACGCAAAAAGAGACCTTTCGGACTATGCGAAACAGCTTGCGTTGAAGCTATTTGACGACTACAATAGTCATATATCCAAGACAATTCTCTTGGCTGGAGAGATATGGCCCTCCTTCCATGTTGATTTCAATAGACTTTCCCTGTTCAGTGGTCTACACTGTGCATCCTTCTTCGGGATCGCTGAGATTGTAGCCAGTTTGGTTGAGGTGGAAGGTTGTGATATCAACCAGACAGATTGCACGGGCAGTACACCTCTCGCGTGGGCTGCTTCGAATGGGCACGAGGGGGTAATGAAAATTCTACTTGGGCGGCGGGACGTCAACCCTGACAAAACAAGTGCGTCCGGTGAAACACTGCTCTGGTGGGCTGCTAAGAATGGGCACGAGGGAATAGTGAAAATACTACTTGGGCGTGACGACGTCAACCCTGACAAAGCAAGTAGGTCCGGTGAAACACCGCTCTGGTGGGCTGCCAAGAATGGGCACGAGGGAGTAGTAAAAATACTACTCGAGCGTGACGATGTCAGCCCGGATAAACCAAATAAGTATGGCGAAACACCACTCTGGTGGGTAGCGATGAATGGGCATAATGGAGTAGCGGAAATACTACTTGGACGGGACGACATCAGCCCCAACAAACAGGATAGCCACGGCCGAACACCACTCTGGTGCGCTGCGGAGAATGGGCATGAGGTAGTGGTTGAAACACTACTCGAGCGGAGCGACGCTAACCCTGACATACCTGATAGCGATGGCCGAACACCACTCTGCTGTGCTGCAGAGAACGGGCACGAGGGAGTGGTGAAAATACTACTCGGACGGGACGACATCAATCCCGACGTACCAGTTAGCGACGGCCGAACACCGCTCTGGTGCGCTGCCTGGAACGGGCACGAGGGAGTGGTGAAAATACTACTCGGACGGGACGACATCAACCCCGACATACCAGATAGCGACGGTCGAACACCACTCTGGTGCGCTGCCTGGAATGGGTGCGAGGGAGTGGTGAAAATACTACTCAGACGGGACGACATCAACCCCGACAAACCAGATAGCGACGGCCGAACACCACTCTGGTGTGCTGCTGAGAATGGGCACGAGGAAGTGGTGGAAATGCTACTCGGGAATGACGGCGTTAACCCCGACAAACCAGATAAGCACGGCGAAACACCCCTCCTGTGGGCCGCTATGAGTGGACGCGAGAGAGTTGTGAAAATGTTACTCAGGCGGGACGACATCAACCTCAACATACTGTATAGCGACGGCCGGACACCACTCTGGTGCGCTATAGAGAACAGGCACGAGGAGGTGGTGGAAATGCTACTCGGGAATGACGGCGTTAACCCCGACAAACCAAATAAGCACGGCGAAACACCCCTCCTGTGGGCCGCTATGAGTGGACGCGAGGGAGTGGTGAAAATGTTACTCAGGAGGGACGACATCGACCTCAACATACGAGATAGCGACGGCCGAACACCGCTCTGGTGTGCTGCTGAGAATGGGCACGAGGAGGTGGTGGAAATGCTACTCGGGAATGACGGCGTTAACCCCGACAAACCAAATAAGCACGGCGAAACACCCCTCCTGTGGGCCGCTATGAGTGGACGCGAGGGAGTGGTGAAAATGTTACTCAGACGGGACGACATCAACCTCAACATACTAGATAGCGACGGCCGAACACCACTCTGGTGCGCTATAGAGAATAGGCACCAGGAGGTAGTGGAAATGCTCCTCGGGCATGACAGCGTTAACCCCGACAAACCAAATAAGCACGGCGAAACACCCCTCCTGTGGGCCGCTCTGAGTGGGCGCGAGGGAGTGGTGAAAATGTTACTCAGGCGGGACGACATCAACCTCAACATACTATATAGCGACGGCCGAACACCACTCTGGTGCGCTATAGAGAATAGGCACCAAGAAGTGGTGGAAATGCTACTCGGGAATGACGGCGTTAACCCCGACAAACCAAATAAGCACGGCGAAACACCACTCTTGTGGGCCGCTATGAGTGGACGCGAGAGAGTTGTGAAAATGTTACTCAGGCGGGACGACATCAACCTCAACATGCTAGATAGCGACGGCCGAACGCCACTCTGGTGCGCTATAGATAATGGGCACGAGGAAGTGGTGGAAATGCTACTCGGGCATGACGGCGTTAACCCCGACAAACCAGATATTTACGGCGAAACACCACTCTTGTGGGCAGCAACGAGTGGGCGCGAGAGAGTTGTGAAAATATTACTTAGGCGGGACGACATCAACCTCAATATATTAGATAGCGACGGCCGAACACCACTCTGGTGCGCTATAGAGAATAGGCACCAGGAGGTGGTGGAAATACTACTCGGGCATGACGGCGTTAACCCCGACAAACCAAATAAGCACGGCGAAACACCACTCTTGTGGGCCGCTATGAGTGGACGCGAGGGAGTAGTGAAAATGTTACTCAGGAGGGACGACATCGACCCCAACATACTAGATAGCGACGGCCGAACGCCACTCTGGTGCGCTATAGATAATGGGCACGAGGAAGTGGTGGAAGTACTACTCGGGCATGACGGCGTTAACCCCAACAAACCAGATATTTACGGCGAAACACCACTCTTGTGGGCAGCAACGAGTGGGCGTGAGAGAGTTGTGAAAATATTACTCAGGAGGGACGACATTAACCTTAACATATTAGATAGCGACGGCCGAACGCCACTCTGGTGTGCTATAGAGAATGGGCACGAGGAAGTGGTGGAAATACTACTCGGGCAGGACGACGTTAACCCCGACAAACCAAATATTTACGGCGAAACACCACTATTTTGGGCAGCTATGAGTGGACGCGAGAGAATGGTGAAAATGCTACTCAGCCGCGCCGACGTCAACTCCAACAAACCAGATAGCAACGGCCGAACCTCACTCTGGTGCGCTGCCAGCAATGGCCACGAAGGAGTGGTGGAAGTACTACTGGGGCGGGGCGACATCAACCCCGATATACCAGATAGAGACGGCCGAACCCCACTCTGGTGTGCTGCAGAGAATAGACACGAGGGAGTGATGGAAATGCTACTCAGACGGGACGACATCAACCCCGACATACCAGATAGCGACGGCCGAACACCACTCTGGTGTGCTGCCTGGAACGGGCGCAAGGGGGTGATGGAAATGCTACTCAGACGGGACGACATCAGCCCCGACATACCAGATAGCGACGGCCGAACACCACTTTGGTGTGCTGCCTGGAACGGGCGCAAGGGAGTGGTGGAAATGCTACTCAGACGGGACGATATCAACCCCGACAAGCCAGATAGCGACGGTCGAACACCACTCTGGTGTGCTGCGGAGAATGGGCACGAAGGAGTGGTGAAAATACTACTCAGCCGGGGCGATGTCAACCCCTTCAAACCAGATAAGCGCGGCCGAACACCGTTCTGGTGTGCTCTTCACCGTGGTCATGCGAGAGTGACAGCCCTACTACTGCCCCCGGCCGCTCCCAGCACAGCATAAGGCTGCGGATTCAGCGCCCCCCCCCCCCCCCCCCCTTACTCCTCTCGACTACGGATAACTCGTGTCCCGTTTCCCCAAGGGTCCCAATGGTCCCAATGGTTCCATGAATACGCCTGCCCCCATCACTACCCCCTCTTATCCCTTCCCCTCCCCCTCCGCAGTTTAAAGCACCACCTTCTAATAATTACCACCCCCTTTTCTTTCCAGAGTAAGCCCGCCCATCCCCACTACGTCTCGACAAGCCGTGCGCCCCAAAATTTCCGTCATATTTTCTCTCATTCCTCTCTAGTTATCAGTCCTCTTGCCCTATTTACCATTCATACCCCCCCCTTTTTTTCTCCCTCCCCTCAGAGTTGTTTGGATACAAGTATATAGCAATAAAGATTACTAAGTGCAAGCATATCTGGCCACAATCCATGAGCTCTCTGTTAACTACAGCCTAGCGGTGATCGGTGCTCACTGTAAACACAGTATAACGGAGGTCATACATAAATACCACATTCTTTCAGATGCGAACTCGAAGGAGAGGTTGGGAGGTTGCCCGCATAGCATTGCTACGAGTAAGATAGGGAAATTTTCAGCAATAAACTACAATACCGACAAACTGTGCCCCGCAACTATAAAATTTAATGCCGAGTAGTGGCGCCTTTTGCCGCAGGGGTCCACGCCGTAAAAACAACTTAAAGTTTGTGATTTACTAACCATCCCTACTGCAGGCGGACTTTAATCGCTAAGCCGTAAAATGGGTGATTGTTAGATAATACTTAAATATGAGGTGTTACTTATTACATGAGGGCTACGGGCTTGGGACGCTAGTAAGGAAGAGGTTGGATCCACAGTATTTATCCCCGATGCTGGGGGTCTGCGCCTTCAAAAAAAAAAGGGTGATTTCCTTTCCTCGTCTGTATATGATCGGTAAACCCTCACCCCTCTTTTGCCTCCTTTTGTTATCTAAGGTGTTTTTTCTGTTTTGAACACAGTTTGGTTTAACAGTGCCTGGAGAGGTTGCGGGATGTTTTTATGCGACACTGGAGTGAGTGCGTTGTGTGTTGGAATGACTGAGGTTGATTGAGAAAGAAACGAAGGGGGGCATACCCGGCTATCTATACGGGAGAGCACCAGCCGCTATTTCCTAGGTTCACGCGGCCTCACCCGCCACTTTACTGGCTGACGTACTCCCTCATAGCCGACCATGCTGGATATAGAAGGACGCTCCAACATTGTGAACTTAATGTTTAGCGAGTGAGATCCTGTGATCGTTGTTCCCCCCACTCCCCGCAAGGTATTGGCTATTCCGTAGGTATGAGATTCAATGGATGCCTGCCAGCGCAAGTCTCTATTGGAACCAGATTAACTTTGACATTTACCCTCAGCTACTATTAGCTGTCATTTTGATTTGTATCTTTTGCCTCTGTTTTGCTTTGGGCTCTTTATTTGCCATTAGATATTCCCTAAATGAGGCAGTTTGCGCCAGGTGAATTGTTAACTTTTGCTTCAATGTACCTAAAACAATGACACCGATTTAACCAAAGAAATGAGTTACCGTCTGTGATCCCTTAGCAGATAGCCGAGGAACGGGTAGTGGTGAACAATCCGGGGCCAGGCGGTGATTCTCTGCCTGCTCAGATTTGGGTTCTGAGCCATGCAGGGTAGGTATTAACCACACCGGCCAGCATAGAACAAGCGATAATCTGCCATAGAATATTCAACATTATCACTACTAAAAAACCCTTTCATAGATTAGAGTCATGGCGCCCCCGTGCATAAACCGAAGTTAGAAGTTAGAAGTTAGAGGCAGGAGAAAAGCAAATAACACGGTACTCAACGACAGAACCTTCTTCCTGCGAAAGAGCTTTCTTCCCTCTCTAATATTCGCCAAGAGTTCCAACCGCTCACTCCCAACATTCACTTCTACGTGGGGAGCTATCACACTCCCGCAGGGGAGTGTGCCGGGGGAAAAGGACACTCTCGCATTGGGTTTCCCACCTTTTTGTTTTTTGGCACTGCTGGTATCCGATCTGGGTAGCCAAGAATCCGAATGTGAGAAGGCAGCTAATTTGAGGGCTCTGCAATTGTGCCATGGGCTCGTAAAGGGAATATTTCCCGGGAGCCTCTCAGAGTAGTGTATAGTATCATGATGCCAAAAAATCGGGTGGCAGAGAACTCGGGCCGTTGCCTATTTTACACGGAAAAGGGCCATTTTCGGAAACCTATAGCTCAACACTACCTGGCTAAGATTTTTCAAGAAGCTGCAAGAAACATGGGAACAACTATTTCTTTCTATTGTGGAAGTATCAAGCCTATAAATTAATGTCACATGATTTTTTGTGGAATGGTGTGGTAGGAAGCGAACATGACTAGAGGCTGTATGAGGCTGCCATACTCGTACAAAAGATACCGGTAATTTGCATGACAACCACCTTTATTTTCGGTTCTCTCTGGTTTCTCGATTCCATAAACTCTAACTTACCGAATTTTCTTTTTTTTTGAAAACTACTCTCTACCTATTTCCTAGTTTGATTTGGCCTAGAGTGGCACCCCTGGGTTTATTGGGAGCGATTAAATGGTTGGTAAGAGTGATCAGTTTCAATGTGAAATGGCCTTTGGCTGGAGTTTTTTGTCACAAGACTTTTAAGTGCCTGAACAAAAACGCAGGGTAAGCGATCGCCGGGTGGCGCTATGGGATGTGTGGCGTCCCCTATCGCACACGTGAGGTACTATTCGGCGCAGTGTTTGCAGAGATTGGTCTTGCGGGTGGTCTGGCTCCTTAACCCCCCCTTTTCTTCAACCTCTAGGTATTCCCCCGCCGGCAGCCGACCCCATTGTCCATAAATCGCAATATCCTAAGCAGAGCAAAGCAGAAAACAGAAAATGTCGCAGGCATTCAGCAACAATATCAACTCCTTGAATACCATCATTAATAACTTTACCGCTGCCGATGACCGATCTAATATTCTGGCCTGGTTATCCCCACTGGATCCGAAGTTACGGCATCAGGGTATCCGGGACCGCCGGATTAAAGATGTGGGGGAATGGTTCTTAAAAACCAAGGAATTTAGAAGCTGGTACGCAAGCAGTGGGGGAGCCGAATCCGATAACCCAGTCTTGTTTTGCCATGGCGGCCCAGGAGTTGGCAAGACCTTTATTAGGTAACAAGGGCCAACCTCGAAACTGAAGAAAAAGGGCAGCGCTGACAGGCTGTGATATTAGCTCATTGGTGATAGACAGGTTGTGTGATCAGGCTAGGAGACAGAATACCACCATTGCGTGCTTTTATTTTGACTTCGCGGCGCAAAACGAGCAGTCCCCCACAAACATGCTGGGCGCCCTGCTGAGACAGCTAGTTGATGGACTAGACGAGATCCCGGAAGAGATATCACGAGCATACCATGACCAGAAAAGCGCTATTGGTCGTCGAGGACCGCAGCTTGCGGATATTGTGACGATGCTGCAGGCCACCACTTCTAGAAAGCACACATTCATATGCATCGACGCTCTTGATGAATGTGTGACAGGATATCAAGTCAAGATACTTGATTCGCTTCATCAAATTCTTCAAAAATCTCCATGGACTCGAATATTTGTGACCGGAAGACCCCACATCCAGGCTGAGATCGGGAAGCGTCTTACTGGAAGAGTAACGGCTCTATTCATCGCTCCTCAGAGGCATGACATCATTAGTTATCTTCATAGCAGACTGGACGAAGACACAACAGCAGACGCGATGAACAGTAGTCTCAAAGCAGACATCCTGAAGAAAATTCCCGAAGATGTCTCCGAAACGTAGGTAGAAGCAACAACCGGAGAAGCTACCTCAAGTCATCCGCTGACAGATACATATGTAGGTTCCTGTTAGTCTCGTTGAATGTCGATGCAATCCTACAGGAAACCACAATCCATCGCAGGCGAAAAAAGCTCAACGCAATGGCTGATGGCTTGGGGTTAGAGGAAGCCTACAGCGAGGCGTTGAGTCGGATCAAAGGACAGGGTGGGGAGAAATCGAGGCTCGGCATGGCCGCATTAATGTGGATCTCACACTCGGAGCGGCCCCTGAAGGTTGTCGAACTGTGTCACGCTCTCGGAGTCGAAATAGGATCGGCAGACCTTGATAGCGACAATGTTCCTTCAATAGGGACATTGCTCGCCTGTTGTCAAGGCCTTGTTACTGTGGATAAGGAGACTTTCACGGCCAGGTTCTTTCATTTCACTCTTCAGGAGCACCTCCGGGCTCACCCGCAGCTTTTTGGTGCACCTCACTCGACAATGGCAGAGACCTGCTTAACTTATCTAAAGTTTCGTCAAATCATGCTACCTCGGGCTAGTCGCCATCAGAATTCTTCGGGCGTGCTACCCCCGAGAGACAGTTATCTGTACCCGGACGCACCCTTCTTGGAATCCCCCCCTCGCATACACTCTCCAGGATATTCATCCCGCTACTCTGGCACACACTTCCAGGGATATTCTTCTCTGCATTCGAGCCCACGCTCTCTGGAATCTTCTCAGCGCTCGAATGCACCCCTTCTGGGACCTTCTTCACAATTTTCCGGCACACCCTCTCTGGGGCGACTTTCGCCATATCCTAGCACATCCCGCCCGGGGGATCCTTCTCTATATTCACGCCCTTCTCAGGAATATTCTCCCCTTCACCCGATCAAACCCTTTCTGGAATATTCTTCTCTTTATTGGGGGATACACGCAAAAAAAGATCTTTCAGATTGTGCGAAACAACTTGCGCTAAAGCTATTTGACGACTACAACAACCACATATCCGCCAGAATCCTCTTGGATGCAGAGATATCGCGCTCCTTCGGTGTTTTCTCTCAACCTTCCCTGTTCAGCGGTCTGCACAGTGCGTCCTTCTTCGGGATCGTTGAAATTGTAGCCGTTTTGGTAAGGGTGAAAGGTTGTGACATCAACCAAACAGATTGCACGGGTAGTACACCTCTCGCATGGGCTGCCCTAAATGGGCACGAAGGAGTGGTGAAAATACTACTTGGACGGTACGACGTCGACCCCGACGAAGCAAGCGGGCCTGGTGAAACGCCCCTCTCGTGTGCCGCTAAGAATGGGTACGAGGGGGTGGTGAAAATACTACTTGGACTGTACGACGTTGACCCCGACAAACCAAATACCGGCGGCCAAACGCCGCTCTGGTGGGCTTCTAAGAATGGGCACGAGGGAGTGGTGGAAATATTGCTCGGGCTGGGTGACGTCGACCCCGACAAACCAGATAACGACGGCCGAACACCGCTCTGGGGTGCCGCTAAGAATGGGCACGAGGGAGTGGTGAAAATACTACTCGGGAGGGACGACGTCGACCCCGACAGCCCAAATAAGTATGGCGAAACACCACTCTGGTGGGCTGCTATGAGTGGGCATGAGGAAGTGGTGAGGGTACTACTCGGACGAGACGGCGTCAACCCAAACCGACCAGATAGCGATGGCCGAACGCCACTCTGGTGTTCTGCTGAGAATGGGCACGAGGGAATAGTGAAAATACTGCTCGGGCGCGACGATGTGAGCCCCGATAAACCAGATAACCGCGGCCGAACACCACTCTGGTGCGCTGCTTTGAATCGGCGCGAGGGGGTAGTGGAGATACTGCTCGGGCGGGACGACGTCAACCCCGACAAACCGGACCACAACAGCCGAACACTACTCTCGTATACCGCTGAGAATGGGCACGGGAGAGTGGTAGAAATGCTACTCGGGCGGGACGACGTCAACCCCAACACACTGGATAACGGTCGCCGAACGCCCCTCTGGTGGGCTGCCTGGAAGGGACGCGAAAGAGTGGTGGAAATTCTACGTCGGCGGGACGACGTGAACCCCGGCGAACCGAACGCATACGGCCAAACACCCCGCTGGGCGGCCGCTGAGAATGGGCACGAGGGAGTAGTTAGAATCCTAGATGGGCGTCGATGTCAGTTCGAGCACATCAGATGGTGGGGAGTCATAGCGCCACTACAGCCAGCGTCTACGGCTCTAACACGGCATCAAGCCCCGGGAGCATCATCCCCTCACTCTTTTTGACTACGGATAACCTATACCGTGGATTCTGGGCAAACTCGACCCGCCGCCATACCTCGTAAGACAGTCACTATTCCTATTAAGGACTAACCCCGTGGCGAGTTCGCCTTTCCGGGAATAGTAACTATCTTACAGGTAATAGAGTACGGTAGTGGGTCGAGTTTGCCCAGAACTTACTGTATGTCATTTCCCCAAGAACCGCAGCGGTTCCATAAATACGCCTGCCCCCATCACTACTCCCTCTTGTCCCTTCCCTCTCCCCTTCCGCAGATTGCCGCCCCCCTTTTTCTTTCCAGATTAAGCCCGCCCATCCCCACTACGTCGCGATAAGCCGTGCGGCCTAAAATTTCCTTCATATTTACTTCCATTCTCCTCTAATTGTAAACTCTCTTTCCCTATTTATTATTCATACCCCGCCCTGCACAAAGGTCCCCCCCCTTTTTTTTCTCCCGCCCCTCAGAGTTTGGATACAAGTCTATAGAAAAAAATGTTACTAAGTGCAAGCATATCTGACAATCCGCGAGCTAGCTGTTAACTACAGCCTAGCGGTGATTGGTGCCCACTGTAAACACAGTATAACGAAGGTCATGCTTAAATACCACTTTCTTTCAGATATGCACTTCAAGGAGAGGTTGACAGGCTGTCCTCACAGCATTGATACGAGTACAATATTGAAAATTTCAGCGATAAGCTACAATACGGATAAACGACTATAGAATTTAACGCCGAGTAATGGTTCCTTTTGCCACAGGGGTCTACGCCGTGAAAACTACTGAGTAATTTACAAACTATCCTTACTGCAAGAGGACTTAGATCGCTAAGCCGTAAACTGGGTGATTCTTAAATAAGACTTGAAGATGAAGTTTTACTTAGTACGGTATATGAGGAGGGCTGGGTGCTTAGGGCGCTAGTAAGGAAGGGGTTGGATCTAGAATATTTATCCCCGATGATGGGGATCTCCGCCTTCAAAAACAAAAAATTGTGATCTCTCTTCCTCGCCTCTATATGATCGGTGGACCCCACCCCTCTCTCGTCTCCATTTGTTATCTAATGAGTTTTTTCTGTTTTGAACACGGTTTAGTAAATAGTGCCTAGAGAGGCTGCGGGAGGTTGTAGTGCCGCGCTGGAGTATGTGCGTTGTACCATTCCCGGGTGAACTTAATATTTAGCGAGTGAGACCCTATGACCGCTTCTCCCCCCTCTCCCCGCAAGCTATCGGCTATTTCGGAGGTATGAGATTCAATGGATACCTGCTAGTGCAAGTCTCTACTGGAACCAGACTAACTTTGGCATTTACCTTCAGCTACTATTAGCTGTCATTTTGATTTATATCTTTCGCTTTTGTTTTGCTTTGGACTTTGTATTTGCCATTAGATATTTCCTGAATGCAGCAGTTTGTGCCCTGTGAATTGTTAACTTTTGCTTCCATGTACCTAAGACAATGACACGGATTTAACCAAACAAATGGGTTACCGTCAGTGATCCCCTTATAGATAGCCGAGGAACGGGTGGTAATGAGCAATCCAGGGTCAGGAGGTGATTCACTGCCTGCTCAGATTCGGGTTCTGAGCCATGCAGGGTAGGTATTAACCACACTGCCCAGCATATAACAAGCGATAATCTGCTACAGAATATTATGCAATATTATCACTACTAAAACCCTTTCATAGGTTAGAGTCATGGTGCCCCCATGCATAAATCAAAGTTAGAAGTTAGAAGTTAGAAGTTAGGGGCCGGAGAAAAGCGAAGCATATGGTACGCAATGACAGAACCTTCTTCCTGCGAAAGAGCTTCCTTCCCTCTCTAATATTCGCCGAGTTCCAACCCCGCTCACTCCTAACATTCACTTCTACGGGGGGAGCTACCACTCTCTCGCAGGGGAGTGTGCCGGGGGGAGAGGGACACTGTCGTACTGGGTTTCCCACCCTTTTGTTTTTTGTCAAGGCTGGTGTCCGGTCTGGGTAGCCGAGAATCCGAATATGAGAAAGAAGCGAATTTGAGGGCTCTACGATAGTGCCATGCGCTCGTAAAGGAAATATTTCCCGAGAGCCTGTCAGAGTATTAGAACACACCCCGCCCAGGTCTCGCCTCCTATCGAGGTACCCAGGGTTTCTCGCTTAACTGACAATTACTTCATCTGTTTTCCTACAATTAATCTTGTTGGTACTAGTCTACCCTCCAAATCGATGCGCCCGGCACGGCACTATATCGTGCCCGTGCAATACATGTGCAAATAGAGCGACTTTATAAGAAAAAAAAGAGAAACTATCTACAAGCCTAATTCATAATGAATATTCCCCATTCCCCATCCTTGTGAGTTCTCACTGTGCTGGGGAACCCAGGTGTTATCTTACTCGGTAGCAGAAACCAGTCCACGACAATTGAATTTGTGCCAGGTTGCGCCACCAGCTAATTTCACCATTCTGGCATTTCGTGATGCCGTGCCGGGAATCGCAGTGGCACAACGCACTTCAAGTGCCAACAATGCTATTGTGGTTTTCTGAAAGGTTGCGAAAGGAGCCACAGCTCTCCCAGCTTTTTTTTTCCAGAGCTTGATTGCGCAATAGTATCCACCATGGGCTGTACTAAGAACTTCGCTCTGAAGAATCAGATATACTGTGAATTCTCGGGCTCAGTGGTTTGCCAAGTTCTAATTAAACAGAGAGCTCTGAAAAAAAAAAGGATTCGCAACCTTTTGTCCAGCGAGTTTTTCGCAACCCTTAAGAAAAGCACAATACCTACAATACCACCTCCATCTCCCTGCGTAAACCCTCTTCCACCGAAATCGTATGCAATCGGGGTCATGCTCACTACGAGTATAATACTTGAGTAACCTAAGAGATTTTTGGATGTTTTGACTAATTTATTCACAATGCTTGATTTATTTGTATATACGCCAAGAGAGACGGTTCAACCTGGGGCGCTCCGGGGCATTCGTTCATCATAGGGGAGAATTTGTATTCCGCAGTCGGATAGGATTTAACGGGGTGTGGCACTTCTGGCTAAACATAACCCGAGCGCTGTTATTGTGCTTTTCCTAAAGGTTGCGAAAAACTCGCTGGACAAAAGGGTTTTTTTTTTCAGAGCTCTCTGTTTGATTGGCACTTGGCAAACCACTGAGCCCGAGAATTCACAGTATATCTGATTCTTCAGAGGGAAGTTCTTAGTACGGTCCTGGTGGATGCTATTGCGCAATCAGGCTCTGGAAAAAAAAGCTGGGAGAGCTATGGGCCCCTTTCACAACCTCTCGGATTCAGCTCCAGCGATTCCATCAATCGACCAATTCGATTACCGGTACCCACCCTAGGCCAGCTTCCGAACAGCGATGATGTCTGCATATCGCTTCCATGGCAATACCAACTCTTGCAACACTACCAATTCCTTTAATAATGTGTGGAATAATTGTACTGTTGCCGATGATCGGTCTCAAATCTTGACCTGGTTGTCGCCACTAGAGCCCAGGCTACGGCACAAAGACATTCAAGAGAGCCGGGTCAAAGACGTCGGGGGATGGGTGTTGCAAACCGAGGAGTTTAGGAGCTGGTACGCTGGTGGTTGGGGGTGTGGATCCGGTAGGGCGGTCTTGTTTTGCTATGGAGATCCGGGGGTTGGGAAGACTTTTATTAGGTATCAAGGACGAACATCGATGAATGGAAGAAAAAGAGCAAGTGCTGACAAGCTGTGATAGTTCCTTAGTAATAGACAGCTTGTGTAATAGGACTAGGCGCCAGGAGGTCGCGGTTGCGTGTTTTTACTTTGACTTCGCGGCCCAAAAGGAGCAGTCATCGGCGAGTATGCTGGGCGCTGTGCTCAGACAGACTGTGAGTGGACTGGAAAATGTACCAGGGGAAATAGCGCAAGCCTACCAGGACCAGAAAAAGTTCCTCGGTGGACGGGGGCCTCAGCTTGCCGATATCGTGAAGATGCTGCAGACCACCGCTTCCGCAAAGCCCACATTCATATGCATTGACGCTCTCGATGAATGTATAGCAGGACATCGAGTCAAAGTTCTTGATTCGCTTGGCCAAATTCTGCGAAGGTCTCCAGATACCCGGATATTCCTGACTGGAAGACCGCACATTCGGGCTGAGGTCAGGAATCGCCTTTCCGGAAGAGTAACGGCGATACGCATCACTCCTTGGAGGCAAGATATTATCAGTTATCTTCATAGCAGACTGGACGAGGACACGACACCAGACGCGATGGACAGTACTCTGAAGGCAGATATCCTAAAGAAAATTCCTGAAAATATTTCTGAAATGTAGGTAGATGTAACGACACCGGAGGAGCTACCTCAAGCCATCCACTAACAGGTACATATCTAGATTCCTATTAGTCTCGTTGAATGTGGATGCGATCATGCAGGAAACCACAGTCGGTCGGAGACGGCAAAGGCTCAATGCGATGACTGACGGCTCGGGGTTGGGGGGTGCCTATGGTGGGACGTTGAGTCGGATCAAGGGACAGGGTGGGGAGAAATCGAGGCTCGGCATGGCCGTTTTGATGTGGATCTCCTACTCGGAACGGCCCTTGAAGGTGGACGAACTGTGCTGCGCTCTCGGAGTCGAAATAGGATCGCCGGATCTCGACCCCGGCAACGTCCCTTCAATAGGAACATTGCTCGCCTGTTGTCAAGGACTTGTTGTCGTTGACAAGGCTTCTACGGTTCGGTTAATTCATTTTACTTTGCGAGAGTACCTCCGGGTCCACCCGCAGCTTTTTAATAGAGTTCACTCGACAATGGCAGAGGCTTGCCTAAGCTATTTGAATTCCCGTCAGGTCAAGGCTCTTTCGACCCGTCCCTCTCGCGATCTCCGGGGCACACCACTTCTGCAATATTCTTCTCGAAATTCCAGCGCACGCTTTCAGGGATATTCTTCTCTATATTCGAATCCACCCTCTAACAGCTCTACCGCACCCCTTCTTGAACGTTCTTCACGACTTTCCAGCGCACGCTCTCGGGGACCTTCGCCACATTCGAGCATACCTTCCCCACATTCGAGCATACCTTCCCCGGCAGATCCTTCCCCATCTTCGCGCCCCTCTCGAGAATATTCTTCGCCAAACCCGGGCACACCTTTTCTGGAATACTCTTCTCTGTATTGGGGAATACACGCAAAAAGAGATCTTTCAGATTGTGCGAAGCAGCTTGTGCTAAAGCTATTTGACGACTACAGCGACCACGTGTCCGTCGAAATCATCCTGAACGCAGAGAAATTGTGTCCCAGTATTGATTTTGATAAACCTTTTTTGTTCGGGGGTCTGCATTGTGCATCCTTCTTTGGGATTGTTGAGATTGTAGCTGGTTTGGTAGAGGTGGAAGGTTGTGATATCAACCAAATAGACTGCACAGGTAGTACACCTCTTGCGTGGGCTGCTTTGAATGGGCACGAGGGAGTGGTTGAAATGCTACTTGGGCGGGACGATATCAGCCCTAACAAAGCAGGTGAGTTAGGTGAAGCACCCCTCATGTGTGCCTCTAAGAATGGGCGCGAGGGAGTAGTCAAAATGCTACTCGGGCGGGGCGACGTGGACCCCGACAAACAAGATGTGCACGGCCAAACACCGCTCTGGTGGGCTGCTAAGAATGGGCACGAGGGAGTGGTGGGAGTATTACTCGGGCGGGACAATCTGACCCCCGACAAAGCAAGCGAGTTCGGTGAAACACCACTCTGGTGGGCTACCAAGAATGGACACGAGGGAGTGGTGGACATACTACTCGGACGGGGCCACGTCAACCCCGACAAACTAAACAGGTATGGCGAAACACCACTCTGGTGGGCGGCTATGAATGGGCATGATGGACTGGCGAAAATACTACTCGCACGGGGTCAAGCCAACCCCAACATACCAGATAGCAACGGCCGAACGCCACTCTGGTGTGCTGTTGAGAATGGGCATGACGAGGTGGTGAATATACTATTAGGACGGGACGACATCGACCCTAACCCAGTTTTCTTCGGCGAAACGCCTCTCCTATGTGCTGCTCGCAATGGGCATGAGGGACTCGTGAAAATGCTACTCGGGCACGACAAGACCGACCCCAACAACTCGAATCTCCTTATCCCAACACCGCTCTGGTGGGCTGCTCAGAATGGGCACGAGGGAGTGGTGAAAATACTACTCGGACGGAATGACATCACCCCCGACAAACCAGACAAGCGTGGCCAAACGCCGCTCTGGTGTGCCGCTTGGAATGGGCACGGGGGAGTGGTGAAAATACTACTCGGGCGGAATGACATCACCCCCGACAAACCAGATAACAACGGCCAAACGCCGCTCTGGTGTGCCGCTAGGAATGGGCATGAGGGAGTGGTGGAAATGCTACTTGGGCGGAACGGCGTCAACCCCGACGAAGAAAGCGAGTTCGATGGAACACCCCTCTCGTGTGCTGCTGAGTATGGTCACGAGGGCATTGTGAAAATGCTACTCCGGTTGGAAGATGTCGACCCCAATAAATCAAAGAGAGACAGCAGAACACCACTCTTGCGTGCTGCCAAGAATGGGCAAGAGGGAATAGTGAAAATACTGCTCGGACGGGACGACGTCAATCCCGACAAACCAGATGGGTGTGGCCAAACACCACTCTGGTGGGCAGCTGTGGGTGGGCATGAGGATGTTGTGAAAGCGCTACTCGGACATGACCGCGTCAACCCCGACAAACCAAGCCGGTACGACCGAACACCGCTCTGGTGCGCTGCCGAGCGCGGGCACGAGGGAATTGTGGAGATGCTACTCGAACGGGAGGGCGTCGACCCCAACAAACCAGATAATTACGGCCGAACACCGCTCTCGTTCGCTATTAAGCATGGCCATGTGGGAGTGATAGCGCTACTACTACAGTCGCCCCTCGCTATCCCGGATCTCACTCTCCCCCCGCTGTCCCGGATGGAATTCCCCTAAATTCTGAATTTTTTTGCACCACCAAAGTCCAATTCACTGTCCCGGATAATTCGCTCCCGAACAGATTCCTTGGATTTTGGCCATCCGGGATAGCGAGGTGCGACCGCAAAGCCCCCAGCGTCTTCCATCCCCGTCACGACCTAAGGCTGAGAAGGCATCATCCTCGTTACCGCTTTCGAGTACCGGCTAGCCGTGCGCTGTTTCCGCAGCAACCTCAATGGCTCCTTAAATATGTTTGTCCCCGCCGCTTCCCCCCACTCCCCACCCCAGCCCTCCTCCTCCCGCAGTTTCAAGCACTAATTGCCGTCTTTCCTTTCTTTCCGGAGTAAACCCTCCAATTTCTCTTGTATTGAGATAGGCCGTGCTGCTTAGAATTTCGGTTGTGTTCGCTTTCGTTCTTCTTTTCCGGGTGTAAATCATCTCTGTGCTTTTATTGTTCATTATTTTCTTTCCCACAGTTCCTTCCCTCCTCTCTCATCGTGGCACGAGAGCCGTTTATACACACCTATAGAGTAAATATATTAATAATAGACTCAAGTATTCCCAGCACTCTTCAAAAGGAAGCCAATAGCTAGCTGTAACCCTAGTATGGCGGTGATTAATATTGTCCGTTGACAAAAGTAACCGGATATAAAGGATCCGTGCCGACCCAACTCCCCTCGCGACCCCGCATTTTCAACACCACCTAAAGATATTCCTCTGGATCAAATATTAATTCCTACTATGTATTCTATTATTATGTGTGTTTGCATTTTGGGTATTTTTTTGATTTTCATTACAGCGGGGTTGGTGGGGGAGTGCTGTTATCATAGCTGGAGTTTTTCCTGCTCGTCGATCTAGGTTAGTTTTGTTAAGGCACCATATCATACCTACTGTGGACAGGGTTTAATAAAGATCATACCAACAGGCTACCTACCTTTCTCCCGTCTTGAGCTCCAAGGTGGGGTTTAGAGTCAGTCCGCCCTCTTCAATAATCATGCTTAGTCTATCGAGGACCATTCGCACAGCGGGGAGTCTTTTAACAGTAAAGTTAGCTCCAATCTTAATATGAGCACCGGCATCCTGCCCTGACTCGTTGACGGGTTGAATTGCCACAGCGTGGCGCAGTATCGGAAGAATCTGCCTCACCGCGCACACCACCTTCCCAGAAGAACGGCAAGAATCCGACCAGAATAAAAAGGGGCCGTAGTTGTAGAAAGTCTCTCCACCATCGTGGAAACCAAAGCCTTGCTACACTTGTTTTTCACTTAGTTCTCATACCATACAATACCGGTACCCTAACGTGTACCCGTGGCACTGCTGTGGCTGATGGAAATGTGCCACAGCTAGCGACCCTCGGTTGCCACGGCGCATCTTTACCGACACCAACACTGCCACAGATACCGGTACATGTACTCGAGTAGGGGCATGAGAATTAAGTACTCGCACAGGGATGAAAAAATCGGAAAACGCTGCACATCAAAGCAGGGAACATGAGGATGATCGATGTGGCAACGGATGAAAAGCGATCAGGTTGTGAAAAGTCTTAAAGCCCGGCTGTTGAACAAAGTGGTTTGCTATGCGGCTTCAGTACTCATCTTAGGTAGCTGTGCAGTAAATTGTCAAGATAAGACTACGGTATAGTGGAGTACTAGCATTGTCTTCCTAAACCATCATCCGGCTTTCTGATGTCTGCTAGGCCCCATTTTTTTCCAAAGTGCTTTCCCCTCAGCTTCACTCTCTGGACAATCTTGCTGATCTTTTTTTCCGATTTTTTGATCCCTGTGCGAGTATAATTTACGCTGGTCATCCCCTTGTGTTGTTGGTAGGTCCACTTTTCACGACGGTAGGTTGCTTACTAATACTTACCCATCCTCACGATCACGCTTCTCCACCACACAACAGCCAACCAACCCCCCGCACTCAAACCCCTTCAACGCAACACAACCGAAACACCGACATTCCCCGCAGCGCATATTTCTAAAGACCACACGACGAAAACAAAACCCGTCATCAATCTCATCCTTATCTCACTTCTATATTTTTTAAAAAACTAAAACTAAACACTAATACAATAAAATAACAGGAACAGGGAGATCATCCTCGAAGCACACGACCCACCCCGCGCAAACTTTCCCAGCTCACCCTCATAACAGAGGCCATACCGTATGATACTACACATCGACTTCCATCTATGATATGATGCTCCACAAATACCCACAACACGTCGTTCCGCACGATAGCGGATCCACCATCTCAGCTCGGGTCCCGAGTTTCCGGGGGGCGCATGAAAGTTTTTCTCCGGGTTTGTTTTCGATTTTCTGTCCAAGATTTTTATAATAGATTGTCGGATTGGATGGCTTCCTGGGGGGGGGGGTACAACTTTTTCCGAATTTCCGATCGTGGGAACTTATCGTGGGTACGATGTGGTGTGGTGTGTGTGGTATCTCCATCGGTGTGTGCCCGGACGATAATTTTTCAATGTAGGAAACCGTTTGTGTGTGTAATTTCAATAGCAGTCAGGCGATGAGGGGTACCGTATTCACGGGTAGCCAGGCCCTACTTTTCGAAAACGTTGGTGTGAAAGTCTACGGGGGGTCACTTGCTTATCAAAATCCTCTTGGAGAGGAATTGTGGATTGTCGCGAGAGCTTTAGAAGTTTATTACGTTGTACATAAAAGACTCAAATCCTTCTCCTGACCGCTACATAAATCTCCACCTCTAGTTCCATCGTGGCAAAAGAAAAACTAATACCATGCAAGAACCTCCTCCGAAATTTCACACAGCGCGACAAGAGGAAACATAAAGAAACCTCCAACGAGCAAACTTAACACCCTCCAGCTCTGCCAACGATCCTCCATCCCAGCATTTTCAAATATCCAAGACAGTGTATTGTCATTCGTCCGGATAGCTTGAACAAAAACTCGTGGGAGAGGGCGACAGCCGCAGTAGTGAGTGTTGATCCGATGACCGCCCGGAAGGCGGCGTAAATTCGGACGCAAAGGCAACAGGGAGGCACAAGCCTCCCTGCGCTTAAACAGGGTACGCGCGTGGGTATTCCAGGCTCGTATTAACTCTTCGACACTCCCGATGCTCCTTCGAGGCAGCATACAGGAGCGTTTTTGGCCCTGTTTTGTATAATGGATTGACATCTTCCCGCACCAGGAGTAGCTCTACCACTCCTTCATGCCCATTCCCGGCAGCATATGAGAGTGGTGTTCGGCCGACTTCGTCTAGGCTGTCGGGGTTGACATCCTCCCGTTCCAGGAGTAGCTTTACCACTCCGCCGCTCTGAGAGTGGTGTTTGGCCCCATTCAGAAAAGAAATCGAAAATCGAAAAAACTGTCCCAGTGGTAACCTTTTACCAACTTTTTTTTTATATTTCTGTTCGAAGAAGCACTCCATAAGAGTGGTGTTTGGCCAATCCGTTTGTTGAATCTGGATTGACATCTTCCCGTCCCAGTAGTAACTTCACCACTCCCTTATGCTCACTCTAAGCATCTCTATCCAACTCCACAAACCGTGGTCCGGTAAACGGTGGGCTCCGGGACTTGTTTAGCGGATATGTGGTTATCGTACTGGCCAAAAATCACCGGCGGTACCCGTTTTCCCCGATCCGAGAATATTTGAGAAAGGGTGTGGCTCTTGTCCATGACCTGCAGGGAATTGAGATAGGTCAGGCAGGTCTCCGCAAGTGTCGAACGAACTCCACCGACAAAATCGGGAGAGCTGGACAGATACTCTTGGAGAGTGAAGTGGATCAGCCGGACAGTCGGCCCTTCCTTATCCACCGCGGGAGGTCTTTGACAGCAGCTTAATACCGTCTTTATCGAGGGGAAATTGTCAGCACCGCATTTTTAGATCTTTTTTTTTTTTCGATCCTCCGTGCATGGCACAGCTCGTCCGATTTCAGCAGCATCAACAGTAGCTCCAACAGTAGCTTCTATCAAAGCGGCCACCCCGAGTTTCGATCGCCGGTCCATTTATCCGTTCCAGCGTCGCATCATACGCATCCCCCAAGCCCAAGCCATCCGCCCCTGTAGGATTGCCTCGATATTGAGAGGAGGGATAGCAGAAATCTAGAGATGCATTTGTAAGCGGATGCCCCTACGCGGTTTCCCGTGCTGTTGAGACCCTACTCACATTTCCGAGACAGCTTCTGGAATGCTCTTCATAATATCTGCCTCCAACCTCTCCCGTCCGCCAAAGCCAAGAAAGTCCTGGGAATTATCGATACAACTGCTGCCCCTGAGAAGGATGTTTTTCCACCTCACTCTGGACATGTGGCCTTCCGGTCAGGGATACCCGAGTGAATAGACAACGAGCTTTGAGCCCCCAGTTCGCTTCCGGGAGGCTATTCGTCCAGAGCGTCGATGCATATGAATGTACGCTGTGAGGACATAACCGTCTCTCCGGGAATCGAGTCCAATGCACCCACCACCTGTTTCAGCAGGGCACCGAGCGTACTCGCCGGGGTCTGGGCCCTTTCGGGTGCGAAGTCAAAGTAGAAACATGCAACGGCAATATTCTGTCCTCTGGTATACAGGGTATCTATTACCAGGGAGCTAACATGGCAGCATGTTAGACACGGGCTTTCTCTGCACTCTCTCTTCCGGGGATCGTATAGTATCTTACCTGATATATGTCTTGCCAACCCCCGGACTGCAGTAGTAAAATATTGTCTGACCCCGAAAGATTTATCCTGGCTATTACCATCGCACCAGCTTCCAAGTTGCTCGGCCTGTAGAAGCTATTCTCCCACATTGTCAACGCGGCGTGTTTCTGGACCAGTAAGTATGGGTTTTAAAGCATTGCACGGGTAAGCTGCTGTTGAATCAAGGAGAAAAAGAGTTGACGAATTGCCGATTAAAGCCCAGCAGACGAGAGGAGACGACTGGGGCAGGACTTCAGACCGATTACCGGTGAGGGTAATGCGGTCCGGAGCGTGAACACCAAAAGAGTTGGTGTCAAGGGAGAGGGTAGCGTTAAAAGAGTTGGGCTTTGTTGAGATATCGAGACACCTCCGACTGGGGATTTATAGAGTAAATGGTCGGGGGGCAGCGATGGAAAAATTTTCAGGAGGCAAGAGAGCGGGGTCCCCCCCATCAGACTCGTATCACTTGATTATATAGCCTTTCCGGCGGTCCTGGTCGGATGCGGTATGAGCTGCCGATCTTCCGCGGCTATGTGGAATAACATGCTTCGTAATGTGTAAATGCCGCCTTATCGGGTTGCAGGCTGAAGCGGTGCAAGGGGGGACTCACTGCCTGTCGCTGGCGAGCTTTCCGGCCAGCATGATAGATTTGGAACAATTTTTTTGAAAGTGCTTTACGGGGTGTCACAGTCACTGCAAATAGCCATTTGGCCTTTCCATCGGTTTCCATTGCGGGGATCCAACATACTAAAGCCTGAGCTTATCAGAATCTACCAACGCTTTTATCATTGCGCACACTCCCGATGACTGCAATAGAACGAGAACGGCAGAGATGCCGGCATTGCCCGTATCACACAGGGCCTCCACCCCTCATAACTTCCCCGCACACTTCAAGGCCTATCCTGGGCCAAACAGCGAGCGTTGAGTCCTCGGGGCAGCAAACGCTGAGCGAAACCCACCCCCCCACCTCACTTTGCGAGTGCTAATCCACGCAGACTACTGTGAATGAAATGGAAATGATCTCACCCGTAATACTCGAGTATATTTTGTCCGACAGTGACAAATGGCAACCATGATAAAACAAAGCGGATAGACCTTCTCTATCTATATCACGGGAATGGAAAAAACATTCCATTACCGGTAGGGAGGTCCGGTTGAGTGTGATTAATATATACCGCCAGAATTTCGTCGACCCAATACGAGTAAGCGTGGTGAACTTGAACTCGAATGTTGCCTCGTGTTGTTTCGGTAAATGTAAGAGGTTCCGAGGCACCTAGGAGAAACACCCCAGAAGTCGAACCTTAGGACACAATTTAGGAAGCCATCCAGGGTAGTCGCCCACCATTGACCGGTAACGTAGCCTGTGATACCGTGAGAACTGGGTATTGCAAATTGCCTAAAGGTTGTGGAAGGGGGCCCAAGCCCTGAACTTTTGTCTTTCCCCGAGAACTCGATTACGAGATAGCGTTCACCTAGGGCCCTATTAAAAGTTTATCTCTGAAGGATCAGGTATGATATTCCCGGGTTTCCATGTGCCAATCGAATAGAGAGCTCGGAAAAAGGAAAAGCAAAAAAAAAAAAAGAGTAGCTTCCCAAACCCCCCCCCCCCCCGCCCCGCGAGCATTTTTCTCAACCCTCAGGAAATCTACACTAAGGTGGGGGAATCACCCGGAAAAAAAAATATCTTTCAGCCCCCCCGCTGAAACAAACAAAATGGAAAAGCACTGCAGACCTTGCAAGCACAAGGAGGGGCAACTCGGAGTGTTCATCGTCCTACCATCAGGTTCTTTTTATTCCTGTTCTGACTGTATGGAATCCGCCTGAGCCAACCGCTCCACCTGCATCCTCTCCACCCCCCCAATCTCACCAATTTCATATGGACAATGGGTGTAAGACCGTTCCCAGAACCTATCGGCAATACTACGCGCACCACTTTCCGTATGATATCTCACAACTAGCGGCACAGGAGTCTGCCCACTTTTGCTGTAATCTGCCGGCATGCCGATACCGCTCAAGTCCCTGACAGTACTGTACCTCACTCCAATTGGTTAGGCAGACCGCACCGTAGGAGTGCTCCTAGGTTTGGGACTGCTCGTTGTGACAGAACCGGGCAAGAATGTGGGATTTTTTTTTTCACCAGACTGCATGAAAGAAACCCCACCTAATATTTCACTAACATTCACAACCCCCGCGTTGTGTACTACAGAAATTACAGCCCCCGCCAATCATTTGAATTGGAGGTGAAAAACAAAAAAAATATATCAAAACCCAGGACCAGTACTTTCCCCTTGATATTATTTTGCGAAATAAGAGGTGTGGACTCAATGCTCGTAATTTTCTGACGTTTGTGACGGCGGCTGCTATTGCATCCTGTCAAAATCCTGAGGCTCCCGCAGATTTTTTCCCCTCTACAGAATAGCAGCTGTGTTCACAAGCTTTAGAAAATTACGAGTATCCCCCCCCCATAGCGCCCGTCTAAGTCAGTAGCCTCTCACGCTTCAAAATTATGCCAGAGAGCTGCCTCCAGATCCGATCTCCGAATGGCTGATATCTTTGTATACTAACACCATATCCGGGAGCTATACGACCTACCCTCGTGAGCAATACGTGCCAAGAAACAAGACATTCACAGCATCAGGAACTCTGTCCCAGTGATCCTTTCCCATCATGCGTCCGTCCCGGCCTGCTCCGGGGGTGGACGGACCAGGCTATTAGATAATCCGCCTCATCTGTTTCTGCATGTAGGACAACAAACACGACAGAAACGGTAGAGGTTTAGGGCAGTATGGTAAATACAAAATTCGTGAGGATTCCATAATCGCTGCTTTTCTCTTCCCTTCTCTCATCTAAACTACCGGTGATTCTTCATTGCCTATTACCGAGCGCCTGCGGTTCCAACACTGCACCAAGGTAGTCCTCGATCCCACCCCCAATGCAAGATCCCCCCAACGCCCGGAACACAAGAGAGATATTTCTCAACCCCTCCCGTCTTCCCTTCTTCCCTCCCTCAAATGTCTCTTTCCGGTAATGAGCCATCAACTATCACATGTTGAACTGTAGGGCAAGAAATCTCTTCTCCGCCCTCATGTATGAAATCCCGTCCATGGGGGATTTTTTTAATAATTAGAAAATAATTCTCAAAAGGAAAAGAGGTGAGGACCACCGAGATATGAGTTTGAGCCCTGGGTACTACCGATCAGCCGCCTGTGCATTGCTCAGAACCCCTTTGCTACCCATACAGCTATCTTTGGCGTGCGTGAACTAGCTAGCGGGGCTACGAGCACCTATTCCCCTCCCGATGCGGAGGTGGAAATTTGGTTAAAGGCTATGATGTGAGAATTTCCCAGGACTGTTTGTTCGCATGGCTGCTCGAGTCCAACTTTTCCAGATGAAGGTCGCCAAGGGATGGGACCTGCAAGAGTGCGGATACTCTGCTGGGGTTAACGGATGCTGCAGCATTAAGGTGTCCGCCCAACTCGAAGAGTTGTGATATTCGGGTAGCAGCTTGAAGTTCTAACCATGGGCGTTGGATTCCGAAATTGGAGGTTTATTCATGCGAAGCGACGGAGCTAGCATGCCCGCTAAGTGGTCAAAATATGTGTGTGTGTGTGTGTGTCGGGATTTTTCACAAAGTAACCCCTCCGGGTTAGTTGTTTCCCCTAGATAGATGGCAAGAGTCTCAGAATTAACGCCCCACGGTAAATATCTATGAAAATCATACCCTTAAAGGCAAATATCTGCCCAAAGAAGCTCTCGTATCCTGCCACACTTTCTTTTGACCCCTTAGCGTGAAGATGAAGCTTAAGTTAACCAGAAAATGCGGTATACTTCACCCATGATGCTACTACAGAGATGGATTGAGGACGGAATTTTGGAGTGAAGGGGATCGGATTTCTAGGAAATATGCACACGCGGCGGTGTGTGCGGTGTCGAAAGAGAGAGGTTCTGTGAATCTGTTGAGGATAATGATTAATAATAATAATTATTATTCAAACTTGCGAACTACAGTAGCTAAGCTCAAATAGTTAATCGGGCTTGTTCGGGGTCACTCTCCGAGCAGAGCCGGATTTTATCACTCCCTCGAGTGGAAAATTTCATTAACCGATAATCTATATACAAATCAATATACACCGCATTATCTGGTGATATTGGAGGGCTTAGTGTTTCCATGAGGCCCAAGAAATGTCGTCTTATCATAGCAAATATAGAAAAAGAAGGAAGGAAAGTGAGTGATAATTTATGATGGCTGAGGTACGTGACTGGCGTCTATTCTCTGTCAATGAATTCCACACCAAAATCCTTACAACTTTCCCCTGTCTCATGAGTGTATGGTTGCAATGTATTCTGAAGTTTATCAGGGAAGCCTATGTCGGGATTACTTACTCGATAATCTACAGTACGGGGACAGAACTTTTCCTCCGATACCCTTTTTACACCAAAAATGGACATTTTTAAACAAACAATTCTCGGCGCACTGCTTATATAAAAGCACTTAAAATCTTTCTATCAGCTAGGGAATCGCTATATATTCAAACCTCTATAAGTAGAAGTGTAAGGAATCAAAGCCCCCCTTCGTGGTTCATGATTGCATCAACTAGTGTGAAAGTGACTTAGATTTTTGTATGTGGCTCCATACAAAAAAGTACATGGCGACCGATACCAGATACGTAAACGACCTTTTCTCCATCACTTGGCAATATTTAAGGATTCTGTAGATTTCTTCATGTTATCTACAGGTTTGCTAATGCAAGGACAAATTTTCGCTGATTCTCATAGACATTGCTCAATGAGAGAGGGCGGTGAAGATGGGCACTTTTGGTGCAAAAAGGGCATCGGACGAAAAGTTTTGTCCTAGTACTCTGCTATGAAAGCTTTTCTTATTTAATTTGGGCCTGAGTATGCCAAACCTCACGGATCGAACTTCGGCGCTCCTGGGTTTTTGTGCAGCGCCCAGCCTTCCACGGGTCTTGAATTTATTGCCCCTGATGCGGTAAGCACACCCAGTGTGCTGTTGACCAAAATTGAGGGGGCGTTGGTTGCACGGTCGCGCTGTATCCATCGATCTCCCCAGAGCCCCGCTGCTCCTTTACTTTAGTCTCGTTGAATTCTAGGATTGGTTTTTGACTTCCTCCATCATCCATTAGCTGCGAGATTCTATTTAGCAGAGAGTGGAAAATGGCTCTAGCAATCAGTCATAATATTGGCTCTTTCAACACCGTTGTCAATAACATTACCGCGGCCGATGACCGACCTAATCTTCTAGCCTGGCTATCTCCTCTGAATCCCAAGGTGCGGCATCAGGATATTCGGGGCACCCGGGTTGGGAATGTGGGGGAATGGGTCTTACAAACTGAGGAATTTAGAAGCTGGCACGCTGGCAGTGGGGGAAGCAAATCCGATAATGCAGTCTTGTTTTGCTATGGAGATCCGGGGGTTGGTAAGACTTTCATTAGGTAAGGGCGAGCTCCATAAACAGAAGGGGAAGGGCAAGTGTTGACAAGCTGCAATATTAGCTCATTGGTGATAGACTGGTTGTGCGATCAGGCCAGAGACCGAAACGTGGCGGTTGCATGTTTTTACTTTGATTTTATAGCCCAGAAAGAGCAGTCACCGGCGAGTATGCTGGGTGCCGTGCTCAGACAGGTTGTGAGTGGGCTGGAGGAGATACCGGAGGAAATAGTGAAAGCATATGAGGATCATAAAAAGGTGATTGATGGACGGGGTCTACAGCTTGCCGATATCGCGAAGATGTTATCGACCACGGCCTCGGAAAAGCCCACATTCATATGTATCGACGCTGTAGATGAATGTGTGGCGGGATACCGAGTCAAGATTTTTGATTCGCTTAACCAAATCCTACAAAGGTCCCCGGGCACTCGGGTCTTCGTGACTGGAAGGCCCCACATCAAGGCTGAGGTGTGGAAGCGCCTTCCTGGAAGAGCCCTAGTTTTACGCATCGCTCCCCAAAGACATGATATCATCAGTTTTCTCAACAACAGACTAGACGAAGACACAACCCCAGACGCCATGGACGATAGTCTTAAGGTAGACATCCTGGAGAAAATTCCGAGTGATATTTCAGAAATGTAGGCTGAAACCACGACACCGGAGGGGCTACCTCGAGTTATTGTCCACTAACGGAAATATATCTAGATTCCTACTAGTCTCGTTGACTATCGATTCGATCTTGCAGGAAACCACAATCCGTCGCAGGCGGCAAAAGCTCAACGCAATGACCGACAGCTCGGGGCTGGCGGGTGCATATAGTGAGACATTAAGTCGGATAAAGGGGCAGGGCGAGGAGAAAGCGAGGCTCGGCATGGCCGCATTGATGTGGATCTCTCACTCGGAGCGACCTTTGAACGCCGACGAACTATGTCATGCTCTAGGAGTCGATATTGGATCAGCGGATCTCGATGGCGAGAATGTTCCTTCAATAGGGACGCTACTAACCTGTTGTCAGGGACTTGTTGCCTTAGACAAAGAGGGTTCCACAGCCCGGTTAATTCACTTTACACTTCAAGAGTACCTCCGGGCTCATCCTGAGCCTTTTGGTAGTGCTCACGCGGTAATGGCTGAGACTTGCTTAAGTTATCTAAATTCCCACCAGGTCAGGACTCTTTCGACCAGCTCCTCTCCCGATCTCCATTGCACACCATTTCTGGAATACTCTTCTCTATATTGGGGAGTGCATGCAAAAAGAGATCTTTCGGATTGTGGCAAAAAGCTGGCATTGAGGCTATTTAAGGACTTCAGCAGCCACATATCCACGGAAATCCTCTTGAAAGCGGGGAGACTACGCTCCTTGTATTCCCATCTCGACAGACGTTTCCTGTTTAGTGGTCTACACTGTGCATCCTTCTTCGGGATAGTTGACATCGTAGCTGGTTTGATGGAGCTAGAAGGTTGTGAGATCAACCAAACAGACACTACAGGTAGTACAGCACTCTTGTGGGCTGCCCAGAATGGACACGAGGGAGTGGTGAAAACACTACTCGGACGGGACGACATCAATCCCGACAACCCTGATAGCGACGGCCGAACACCGCTCTGGTGGGCTTCTGAGAACGGGCACGAGGGAGTGGTGGATATACTACTCGGGAGGGACGACGTCGACCCCGACAACCCAAATAAGTATGGCCAAACACCACTCTGGTGTGCTGCTTGGAGTGGGCGCGAAGGAATAGTGAAGCTACTACTCGGACGAGACGGCATTGACCTCAACAAAGCAGATCATCAAGGACTAACACCGCTATCGTGTACTATCACTATGGGAGGCGGGAGTATGGAGCTACTGCTCGGGCAAGACGGCGTCGACCCCAACAAACCGGATAATAACAGCCGAACACCACTCTGGCATGCTGCCCAGACGGGCAAGGAAGGGTTGGTGAAACTACTGCTCGGACGAGGCGACGTCAACCCCGACAAACCAGATAGCGACGGTCAAACACCTCTCTGGCGTGCTGCCTGTAATGGGCACGATAGGGTGGTGAAACTACTGCTCGGACGAGACGACGTCAACCCCAATAAACCAAATAGCGACGGCCAAACACCTCTCTGGTCGGCGGCTTTGAGGGGAAGAGATCAGGTAGTGAAAACACTCCTTGAGTGGGGTGGCGTCAACCCCGACGAACCGGATATCGACGGCCGAACACCGCTCTGGTGTGCTGCTTGGAGTGGGCACAGACCAGTAGTAGAACTCCTTCTCAGACGAGACGAAGTCAAACCCGAAAACCCTGATAGGTACGGCCGAACACCGCTCTGGTGTGCTGCTAAGGGTGGACACGAAGGGATAGTGGAAATGTTACTTGGACGAGACGAAGTTCACCCCGACAAACCAGATACGTGCGCCAAAACACCGTTCTGGTGTGCTGCTGCCTGTGGGCACGAGGAAGTGGTGAAAATACTACTCGAGCGAGACGACGTCAGCCCCGACATGCCAGATATTGGAATCCGAACGCCGCTCTGGTGCGCTGCCTGGAATGGGCACGAAGGAGTCGTGAAACTACTGCTCGGGCGAGACGACGTCAACCCCGAGAACCCGGATAGCGACGGCCGAACCCCGCTGTGGTGTGCTGCTTGGAATGGGCACGAAGGAATCGTGAAACTACTGCTCGGACGAGGTGACGTCAACCCCGATCAACAAGATATTGACGGTCGAACACCGCTCTGGTGTGCTGCTGAGAACGGGCACGAGGGGGTGGTGGAACTGCTTCTTGGGCGAGACTACCTCGACCCCGACAAACCGGATCATGACCGCCGAACACCTCTCTGGTGTGCTGTTGTGAGTGGGCATGAGGAAGTGGTGAAAATGTTGCTCGCACACGACGACGTCGACCCCAGCAGTCTGGATAATGACGGCTGGATACCTCTCCATCATGCTGCTATGAATGGACACGCGGGAGTGGTGGAAATACTACTTAGACGGGACGACGTCAACCCCGACGAACTAGATCGCTCTGGCCGAACACCGCTCTGGTGGGCTGCTATGAAAGGCCACGGGGAAGTGGTAGCAATTTTCCACGAACTGGACGACGTCGACCCAGACAAACCAGATATTGACGGCCGAACACCGATCTGGTGCGCTGCCTGTGGTGGGCATGAACGTGTGGTGGAAATATTACTCGAATGGGACGAGGTCAGCCCGGACAGAGCGGATATCTACGGTCGAACGCCGCTCTCGTGTGCTGCCTGGAATGGGCATGAGGGAGTGGTGGAAATACTACTCGAATTGGGCGACATCGACCCCGACGAGTCAGATATTGACGGCCGAACGCCGCTCTGGTGTGCTGCAGCGAATGGGCACGATGGTGTGGCCAAAATATTGCTCAGTTGGGGCTGCATCGGCGCTGACAACCCAGATATCTATGGCCAAGCGCCGCTTTTGTGTGCTGCTCTGAGAGGGCATGAGGGAGTGGTGAGAACACTGCTCCAACGGGATGACGTCAACCCTGACAGGCCAGATAGTGACTGCCAAACGCCGCTCTGGTATGCTGCTGTGAATGGGCATGAGGGAGTGGTGAAAATACTACTCGAACGGGACGACGTTAGCCGTGACACCGCAAATGAGTTCGGCCAAACAGCACTCATGTGGGCTGCAAGGAGGGGCCATGCGAGAGTGGAGGCTCTACTACAATCCCCAGCCCCTGTAACTCCCAGCACCACATAAGGCTCTCAGTGCATTCTTTCCCTCTGCGCTCCCGACTGTCGTTCGCCTCGATGACATTTCCCTAAGGGGCACCATAGCTCAATAAACACGCCTGTCTCCACGAGGTGGTGATGCACAGACCCATCAGATACTCGTCCAAAATTCTACACACATTTTCTTATTTATGGGAATAAGGGTTTGCCAGCTTCTGTTTATATTCTAGGTCATGGGTTGGTTGCGGGCTGTTTCTGTTGCATTGGGATGGGCCACAGTGGACTCGAATTTCCGTTGTATTTGCCTCTATACTTGTTCTCTAGTGCCAGGTTCTCATTTTTTATTTATTGTCTATCTAGTCTCTCCATCTCACTCTCGCTCACCCATCCACCTCTAAAATTACGACATGAAGCTTCCCTACATCCAAATCTTGACAGGCTGCAAGGAGGTGCAAGCAATTTCTGACATATGGAGAAAGGGACTGGAGAGCTAGCAGCAAATTGGGGTATAGTTTTGGTTATTGACGAATTGTTTTGCTAAATCATGTTTCCGTATTGGCTTACCACATATGTGAACTCGAAGGTAAGATTAGCAGATTCTCCACAGTCGGGAGTTCTCTTTTGTGGAGGAAAATTGTAGCACGGGTGCAAAAATGCTGGTCCGATGCCCGTATTACACCAAAAATGGAGATGTTTAAACAAATAATTTCTCAATACTGCTGATAGAAAAACACTTGACATCTTTCCATCAGCTAGGGAATCACTATCGATTCAAAGCACCACAAGTAGAAGTGTAAGGAATCAAAGCTGTCTTCGGTATTCATGATCGTGTAAGCTAGAGTTATTAATATTGTTAATATTGTTTTATATTATTCCACTAATGGAGCTATTGGCTATGAAGCGGTAAGTACATATATTGGCAAGAACATACGAGCCTAGTAGTGAGTTCAACTCCGAAAGAGCCTACCGGCCGCTAAACAAATACCTGTATTCAGAGGACTACAGGAGGGTTGCATCATTACCACTTCATCAGCAAAAAAACCATTGACTGCAGACAGAGAGGGCCCGCATCCGCCCTGTGTGTTGTGTGCATCCTGAACGTCCGCCCTGTGTGTTGTGTGCATCCTGAACGTCCGCCCTGTGTGTTGTGTGCATCCTGAACGTCCGCCCTGTGCGTTCTGTGCATCCTGAACATTGTGAATATCCTGCAGATCCGGGCATCCTAGGGACGCACCTCCTGGTGCCTCTCAATGCCCTTGTTACAATTGTCACCACCCAGCACACTTGTCACAGCCTGATTCCGCCTGAACAGCCACCTCCTGACTCTTCTCACCAGGGGGCCTCTCAAGTCTACATGCCAGGGTGTCGGAGCCCGACGGCCAAGATTGGTCTGGGAACACCCCATAGTGCTTGCTACACTGTCAGCACCTCACTGGCACCCCACCCGGAATTCTACCCTAGTCTGCACCCTGCAGGCCCAACTATGCAGACACCTATCTTCGTCCATGTTCACCCTTGTGATTTCTAGCACAGCGGGTATATAATTATATATATTTCATTAAAGGTAGTCCGGTACACTCTTGTAACCGAGTTGAATCTCGGGACCTGGATAGGAATTGCCATCTCCAGCCTCTGGCTTTAACTCAGCCGCATGTGTATTATACACAAATCTGTAGCCTAATTCACAAGATATTTCACACATCTGCCCTACTCTCACAGCCAAGTTGAATCAGAACATCGTGGTGGCAATTGCCAGCTCAAGCGTACGGCTTTAAGTTGGCCACATGCATATTATACACAATCTAGTAGTATAGAATAGTCTAATATACTTCATTAAATATCCATAGATCAATCTTGTAATTTACTATCCATTGGCCCACTCCAGTGGGAATTACATATGCCTGTTCAATCACTGTCGCTAGATCAACTATTGGTATGTCTCGACCACTATGCAGCTGTTCAACTGATATATGTCCACTTAGGAGATGGAACCTCCGGAAATTGATCAGATCGAGTATATCAAGTAGTGCTAGATGCCAGAGACTATTGGCCTTGCTGAGGGCGTTTCTTATCTTGAAAAGGGCAAACAATTGCGCCACACTCCACCCACTAAGCGATGTATAACTGTCCTTTTCACTCGCCTGGATCCATACCCAATCATTTCTGGGACCCCCGCTACAGAAAGGAATAGTTTCGGTGGTATGGGCTTGGTGAATATGGAAAATGTCAGGTTCCTGAAACCTGAAGTCAGTGACCAGAATTTCAAGGTGTGTGAGTTGTTCTATGGGAAGTAAGCCCAGTTGGCTAAAGTCAGAAGAGAGCAGATAGTTATCTGTTACTGGCTACTTGGTAAAATATAATATCCCTTCCATTATGTCAAAATAATTAATATTGCAGGTTCTGCAGTGCTTGGTCAGGGTACCAATATTCTTCATCTGGCCTTTCTGAATTCTCCCATGTGCAGCCACTGTCTCCCTTCCAGTGCTTTGTATTACGAGGACATTTTCAGCCTTCAAAAGAATATCCAGTGTCTTTGGCCTTATTCCCAGGGCATGCTTAAGGCAATAGTATGACAACGTCTTGTAAGAGGCTTCATTTTTGTTTGGCCTGCAGTAGCACGCTTTGATTTGATCCTTATATGCTAGCTCACCGATGTGAGTGGAATACCTTGATGTCCATCTAAAATGTTGTATGTTGGAGGAAAAGTGACTAAGATAGTGAATTTTGATAAAGTTGAAGTGGTTTTCCTGCTGAATGAAATCGGTCCACTGATTAACCTTTGAAGTGTTTCTTGATCCAGCTGCCGACACGGTTTCGCAGCAGAGGTACAGCAAATCTCAGGAGGATGTTCTGTAACGACCCTATAGATAGGCAGCTACAGTGGACTAGAATCAAGCGCTTATAGTATACCAAGAGGTAACCGGAACGAGAGTAGGCCAGTATACAAAGTATACTACCAGTGTGCCCAGAGATGTTTGATAGAGTAGTGAGAGCAGTCATGTCACTTGATCAGGGCCAAGGGAAAAACATTGTTTAGTAGTTAGCTTGGGGTACACACTTTAGACAATAAGCTACCTCTTATGAAGACTAGACTAACAACGAACAACAACACCGAGGATAGCAAGCAAATCAATGACCATACCTGTAACAAACACATTCCCGTCGGTGTTTCGTTAAACGGGGAACGACTAATCGTAGTGCATATCGTGATCGTTGACTATCTTCATAGTCTCGTTGGAGGAAGCCTTATCGCCCTAAGACCGGAAGGTACAAAGTCCAATCGCTAGAGGACTAGGTGCTCGCGTTTGAGCCATAGAGGTTTGCGTAAGAAGTAGAGTAATAGGTTTGTATATCATGCACCACGGGAAGGTCACTGTCAAAGGGCTTGGCCCGTGCTCCAGTATCCAAGTGTCGTATTACTTAGATGGTTGCGTGAAGATCCTCTCTCCTTGGGCGATCCCAAGTCCCTTATATAGGCATCTTCCCACCACCCTAACCCTGGTGACTTATCACCTCGCGCTACATAAATCTCTATGACTCATAGTGAGTCATAGCACGAAACCCATCGATGACTCACGTGAGTCATCGCGCAACATTCCGTTTTAACTAATCATATAGGTTCAAGAATGGAAAAGGGTCAACCATGTGGCACAGTGAAATGCAACAGTGGCTGTGCAATATTATTGCCAAGACTGCTAGTGATAGACTATGAAGAAGTGTAAATAATGTAGAATGTAAAATGATAAATTAAGTAAGTACAACAGTTTGAGAGTCCGAAACCCTGCGATGGCTCCTGTAAGTCTTTGTAACCTTCTGCTTAAATTCTGGAGTACCATAAGCAATGCCTTCACGGTATGCTCTCATCATTCTC
>Ga0307517_10000208_pt1 | contig 99719 bp, 97 predicted proteins | sample 23_EM_MG_FD_194515 | JGI IMG/M metagenome (GOLD analysis project Ga0307517, IMG submission 194515) | Populus trichocarpa ectomycorrhiza microbial communities from riparian zone in the Pacific Northwest, United States - 23_EM | ecosystem: Host-associated > Plants > Roots > Unclassified | place... | reverse complement strand
AGCCTCTCAAATATGTTACTCAGTTTCTCTCAACACTATTGGCTAATTCTGCAAAGTACCCTAATGCAAGATCCTGCGCTAAATTTCACTCAAAATTCTTGTTTTTAACTTTGAATACCCTTAGTAGAGTTGCCACGAGGGACTGGTAATACTTTCTGCGGTAATGAGGTGGGATTACCACAGGTCACAATGTTTTCGTCGATCCATTTCATCTGGTCATGGTAAACGTGGCTTAGGTAAGGTACAAGTAGATTGGGCACGTTCTGCTTGGGATATCGAAACGCGTTCTCCTGTGTCGTAGACAGAAAGCTTCTTCCTATTTTCAGCCCCGGCTTCTTCCCCCCATGCCGCACATACTTGTACTATAACATTTCTATTTTCTTACCAGTCCTTTTCCTATCGCGCTCTACATCCTCGCCTTTTCTCCCTGCACCTTTTTGTGAAAATACTGGGGTTATTGCAGAGAGATGTTTGCGTCGAATGGGGGGTTTCCTGCTCACGGAGGTGTGCCGGTGGATCCCTTAGATTCTGGTATCGTAGCTCTCCCACCTTGAAACCTCTTACAGACCAATTGAAGCTATTTTGCTGACAAACAGCAAATCCGAAAGCTGATTATGATCCAATAATTCATCTCAACACACTATTCTCACACCCCTCTACGTTATCCGCTGTACCTTCAACTTCCCAGGCGCTACACAATCACCTCGATTCGCTAGATAATGAAATCACACAGCTTGTTACAACCCAATCTACCACAAATGCAGATTCCCTTGCCCGGATCTCCTCTGCGAAAGCAGAGCTAGCCGATCTCCTAGAGAACATCGATACCGTTCGAGAGAGGGCCATCAGGACTGAAGATACCATTGCTGCCATGACCGCCGATATCAAGAAGTTAGATTCGACGAAACGGAACCTGACCCTATCCATGACAGTCCTCAAGAGGTTGCAGATGTTGAGTGGGTGCCTCCCCCCGTATCTAGTTTTAGGAATAGCTTTCATTGATGCGGGGCGCACTATAGCAACGGCTTACGAGCAATTGAAGACTCAGTCTAAAAATCGACAATACCGTGAATGCGCTTCTCTCATGTCTGCAGTCCTGGAGCTTATGGCGCACTTCCGATCCTTCCGATCTATCGATCAGATTGCCACACTTAGTCGAAACGTCGCAGATCTCAAGGCCGAGCTTCTCGAGCAAGTTTGCGAAGATTTCGAGATGGTATTTGTCAAGGGGGAGGTCTCTGCCAGAAAGGGAATGCTGTCTGAGGCATGCACGGTCATGGATGCGCTTGGGGACGGGGCAAGAGCTAGGCTTGTAACGTGGTATTGTAATACACAATTGAGAGAATACCGTCAAGTCTTTAGGGGCAATGATGAAGCCGGTTCACTCGATAACATATCCCGCAGGTATGCATGGCTCAAGCGGATATTGAAGGCGTACGACGACGAACATATTAGCATATTTCCCCTATCATGGAAGGCTGATGAGATGTTGGTAAAGAGCTTTTGTGATGGTACCAGGGACGACTTTAAAGGGATACTGCAGCGATCCATGCGGAAGGAAGGCGGAAAGAGTCTAGACGTAAATCTGTTACTTAAATGCCTGCAGGAGACGCTGGACTTCGAGCATTACCTCGAAAGGAGGTTTAGTGCAGATGTGAGTAGGAGAAATATTATACTGATCAAAATTTCCCTACACCAACTCCCTGGGCTAACGTTTTTGAATCAATCAGAGAATGTCAATTGATACCGTGAGTTCAAGGGACGAGAGACCATTGATTTTCGGAAAAGCGATATCAGAGGCCTTTGAACCATATTTATCCTTATGGGTAGATGACCTCGATAAGTAAGTATAATCTATGCTGACCCATTATTGAACTTATGGCCAACCTGTAGGTGCGTAAAGACAACTCTCTACTATGATACCAAAGTATCGGACCCAACCTCTTCGGCCCGGGGATGAAGACTTCACTCCTTCTTCGTCCGTCTTGCCATCCTCAATCGAGCTGTTCCATTTCTACCGCCTTTCATTGGCGCAATGTGCCAAACTCTCCACAGGATCTAAGCTTCTTGATTTATCGAAGATATTTGCCAAATATCTCGACCAATATGCTGACTCTGTGCTACTAAACTACTTTCCCCCTATGGAAAAGGCGGGAGCACTAGCGGGGGAGGACATCGTGGTCGTGTTGAACACAGCAGACTATGCCCATGCAACAACTCAACAGCTAGAGGACAAGGTCAAGTCCAAAGTCGATCCCGAGTTCTCTCCCAAGGTTGATTTTGAGAAGCAGCAGGATGCCTTTTTGGGTGTTGTGACAACTGCAATCCGATTACTCGTCAGGAAGGTAGAAGTTGCTGCAGAGCCAGCTTGGAGAGAGATGAGGAATACACCTTGGAGCAGGCTAGAGGCTGTGGGTGATCAGAGTGGTTATGTCAATGTTCTCATGAGTAGTGTTAAGGAAACTGTTGGGGAAATACTAGTATTGACAGGAAAGGAGACATATCAAAGGGCATTTTGTGATAAGGTTGTTGAAGCCATGGCTGTTGGGTTCCTGGGTAATCTTATTACCTGCAGGCCAATTGGCGGTATAGGCGCCGAACAGGCTAGTATCTGTCCCGTTACCTATGCTTTTAACGAGCTGTATCTTCGGACCATTGAATTAGACTGACAAGTTGCACCCCAAATCTAGATGCTCCTTGATGCATATGTCATGAGGAAGGGATTTGAAGATCTATTAACACTAAAATCCGAGCCAGGCACTGCGCCCCCAGCAAGGCACGTCTTTCTCACGCCGCAGCGGCATTCCATTCCCTGCAATGCACCACTAACTCCCCTCCCTTAGTTATACCAAACACGTTCAACGTTCCATGTCAAAGATAGATACCCTCCTGAAAACCCTCCAAGTCCAATCTTCGCCGCCAGAATGCCTAGTACAGGCATACCTAATCCACGTCTGCGACAAATCCGACACCAACTTCCGCAAAATCCTTGACCTCAAGGGAATCCGCAGACAAGACCAAGCTTCGTTCGTAGAGCTATTCCGAGCACACATGGTCACCCACGATAACTTGGCAGAGGCAAATCCATTCATTTCCGCACTCCTCGTTCCGTCCGGCAATATCGGCGCTCCGAGCGGAGCTGGTGGTATGGGAGGCGTAAGTGGTGGCGGCATGATTGGCGGTAGTGGTGTCGGTGGACTAGCTGGTGGCGTTGGTGGACTCTCTGGGCCCTCTGGATTAGTGCCGGCAAGGTTTGATCCCGCAAGTTTGGGATCCGCAATCATGAATGCCGCCAGGGATGGGGTGGATAGACTACAAACGCCTGTATCCTCATCCTCCGATGGGGGCAATGGCGGACAGGGTCAGGTTGAGTCTGGGGAGCGAATCTTCGAGAGACATCTTGGAAGGCTATTCAAGCGCGATGGGAGTGGGATCGGAATGGCTGGGAGGTTCAGTAGGGATGGGGGATAAAACACAGCACCCCGCGGGAGTGAATTGTCTGCTGTTTGTGTAGTATATTATGCTTCAGAATTGAGACGAAGGGTGGAAACAAAACCTTGATACGTTTCGTTTTCTCATTTTCATTCTATACATATATTTACTTCGCGATTATTGGTCACAGCAAGGGCAATCTATCTACTATGATATTATATATCAATCGCCATCCCAGCCGATTCCCCGCCACTCCCCTTCCTCACCCATCTCGACATCTTCGCTAGAGCCACCTGCGTCACCGTTCTCAGCGAGCGCCTTCTCACTCACATCCTTTTTAACCAGCGGGGCAGAAAGTAAGAACTCGAGCGTATAAACATTCTCATCCGCCCTATGGGGAAAAAAAAACCATTAACAATCCGCTCAACCATCTAGAACATCACAATCACAAAAAGAAAAGAAGAAAAGTACTCACAGCCTCGCCAACTCATTCTGGATCCTCTGGATACATTTCACAACCCCCCTCATCTCCGGCTCGAACTCGCCCCGTTTCTCTCGAATGTGCTTCCCATGCCGGCTAAGCACCGACTCCAACCACAACAAGGCAAACTCCAGATGCGGCCCTTCCTCCGACATCTCCGTCACAAAATGTATCAGCTTGCTCAGATATACTAATGGCAAGTCCCTGACTACGAGCTTGATATCCTGCTGCGGTATCGCCTCGTAGACTTGGTGAATGAGATATCGCTCGTTAAGCCTGAAGGCCATTACCAGCGCTTTCAGGTAATCCTTCTCATCACGGAGTGTGGAGAGTGTGGTGGCTGGGGTAACGTCAACGTCCAGATCGAAGGGGTCGAATATTACTACGTGATCGAGAGAGTATATCAATAGTCCTTCAGTAGAGGCCGCGGCGAAGGAACGGCCGGTGGGTGAGAAGGAGAGGCCTGTAACGCGGATTTCCGGGCGGGCTTTGCGCGCGGACATATCGCCCCGAGAGGCACCGGGGAGGGATTTATCGATGCGGTCTTCCAAGTCGGAGGCTTCGCCGGCGCCATCGAGGAGGTCTATCGGTCCCGCTTCCGTGAGCAGTTTCGAATTGAGGTATTCCTGGGTGCCATCGATGGAGAGGTTCACCGATACCGTGAACTTTCGGACGAGTGTGCCGGAAGCGATGTCGTAGAGGCAGATGTACTTGCTGTTCCCGGCCGCAAGGATGCAAGTTCCGTCGGCGGAGTAATTTACCGTGGTGAAGTGCTTGCTACCGGCGGCGTTCGCAGCGGTGGTTCGGTCAATCGCTCGGCGCCCCCCGGAGATGTCCTTCCGTCCGTCGATACCGCTGGTCTGCTCTGCGTTCTCCACGTCCCAGAATGTGATTTGGCCGTCTAGGGTACTGACTGCGACCTGTCGAGAGTCTGGGCGGAAGGATACGCGCAGGACTTCGGACTGGAGTTGGAGGGGCTCGCTGGTCTGGGTTCTTGTGAAGAGGCTCCAAATTCGGACTGTGTTGTCCCAGCTTCCAGATGCGAGGCATCGGCCGTCGGGGGCGAAGCCCAGTGATACTACGGGCCCCTCGTGGCCGGAGAGCTCCTCGAGTAGTTGTCCGGTTTGTACGTTCCAAACGTGGATGTCGAAGCTGTCTAGACTGCCTGCGCACACGATTTCACCACTTGGGTCGACCGCAAGTGCGGAGAATTGCAATCTACTAGTCGCTGTGAAGGTTCGGAAGTTGCGGTATCGGACCAGGTCCCAGGCCCGGACACTACCGTCTAGGGATGCGGTGAATAAGACGTTGCCCCGTTTTGCAAACTCGCAGGCTGTCACACCAGATGTATGCTCCGTAAAAGTTATTATGCAGAAGCTGGATGCAGCATCCCAGACCTTGATTTTTCCGTCGTCTGCGGTGGTGATTATGCGTTGGCCGTCTGGTGAGTATGTTAACGAGTTCATGGCGTCGAAGTGCCCTTGCTGCTTCAGGATGTACGACTCTGATTGCCATTCCCAGACTAGGAGTTGGCCTAGCTTTGACGCTCCGAATGCAAGCCACTCGCCAGTTTTGTTAATTGTGACAAAATCTATTCCGTGTTGTGAGATACTTGAGGTTGCTCGAGTCAGTTTGATAATCCATGATTGAGTGGCGGGCCCGAGACGAACCTTAGAGTGTGTATCATATTAAACTCCGGCATCTCATATAGTCCGAAGATGCCTGAAGAGAACCCCACCACCAATAGATCCGAGTCCTGATGGAACGTAACACACTTTGCTTTGGCATGGTTTTGCGAAAAGTAGTGTTTCTGAGATATTCTCCATCGCTCATCTTTTGGTTCGTCCTCGTCTTTCATTTCCTCATCATTGTCGTCCTCTTTGTAACGTGCCCGCCATTTCCACTCAAATAATGCGCCATCCTTGCTGACGGTATATATCTAACCAATAGTGACCACAAATACATCAGCAAATACACCTTAGCACAGTATTTACAGCGCGGTGGTTATACCGACTCCTGATCCTTCGAAAAATAGGCCCCAATAACCGAATCTCTATGCCCCGCCAGACTTGTCGGGACAAACCCCTCCACTGGATTCAATGAATAAACCTTCGCCGTCAAGTCCTTCGAAGCCGTCAAGAAGAACCTCGAATCCCCAGACCAAGTGATATTATTAATGGCATCGTAATGTCCCGTGTATTCCCTGTGCTTAATAAACGGTGCAAACTCCCTCTCCTCTTGGTATGACGGCGTCCGCCAGACCTCGATTTTCCGCCCAGCAGCTACAGCAAAGTGACTTCCATCGGGCGAAAACTTGACGTCATGAACGACCGACCTAAAGTTGAAGTGGTGTAGAACGGTGCGCCGAGAGAAGTTTGTGAGGATTGCTCGCCCGTCTTCGTCAATCGAGAGTAGCAGTGTCCCCTGCGGCGAGAGTGCTATCAGGGCAATGTTCTTGCGGTGTTCGAAGCTAAAAGTGAATGACTTATTGCTAAGTATCTAGACGTCAATTCCTACCTCCATAACCCGTAAAAATAGAGCAATAGGTCATACTTTACTAAGTCAAAGCAAGTGACTCTATTGCCTACCGGCGATAATAGTGAATTCCCATCTGGAGTAAAGACAAGATTCCCACGACAGTAGACTGTCCCCAGCAGACTTGAAAACTATTTAATTTTGGATCAGAAACGGGCAGAAATTTATGGGGCGACCGGGAATACATGCATTGAATCCGACTTTCATCTTTGGTGGGGCCAATGGCGGTGTGAAAGTGGGTAGCGAAGAACCAGACGGAGATGTTCAAAAAGTTACCCGTGCCAAAGCTGTGACTGCGCCACAACCGCCGCAACCGCCGCACATTCGCACTCTCAACCGGCGGAGCCCCAGCTGCAGGGGAGTGCCCGCCAACGCAACAATAATTTCATGCTTAACTTGTCCACAGAAACCACATCACCCCTACCCATCCTCCCCTTCCACCCTCCTTTCCTCCTCCGCCCAGGCCGCCGGCTCCGAGTAATCCTTCCCTGAACCCCCGCTGTTCGCCTCACTTACGTTCACCCCCGACCAGCAACCAAACACCTCCCGATACAATACTACGGTATCGGTATCTATCATACCGGTATCAACATTCACAATAGCTCCACACTTCCCAATCCGTGACTCTGATTGCCCTACCCTCACCTCCTTCCTTTGTTCCTTGCAATCACTCGTGCCACTATTAGTATGATTTTAGTTGTAGAATAGGTCAAGGTTCCTTGAAAGTTCGGGTATTTTTGGTAGAGTATCAGTTGTCAAGCCTAACCGGACAGTGCACCATAACTTGTTTTGCGCGGGAGTAATTTTATGGGTGAGAAAAAAATCGAGAAAGTACACACAGACAACCACGGACGACCTTTTCGAAACCAATAATACTTCTGCTAAACTACAAAAAGACAGCCATACCCAGACACGCCTGTAACCACCATCCAGTTTTATAGTCTACCCCCTACAACCACCAACAACCACCGCTTCAACTTACATGATGGGGACCACCCCCCACCCCGCGGTCACCCTCAAGCACCTACTCTCTCTACCCACCGCTGGCGCTGCCCTAGCCCAAGGCATCCGAAAGCCCCTACTTATCCCCTTCGCTTTCACCGCACCGAAACGGCATGAGAAGGCCACATCAGTGCTGTCCGAGCACTGTGCCAGACGCTTGTGTCTATAGCATGCCTCCGCTAACCCACCTACCATAAGCCTCTCTAAATCCTCGTTGGCCGAGGGCATCACCCAGGGCTAATACCATTTCCCGTGGCAGTCCCGAGTGTAGAAGCGCTGCCTGCCGGATCTATTAAAGGCTTCTAGCCAGATCCGGCAAGCACCGCAACTAAGCTTCAAGATCCCCACGTAGCTAAACGCGGGAACATCTCCCCACAGGACATCTCGCCCTTCCCCAAGGTATTGAACCAGTGCACATTCGCAGTGCACTGGGCAAATATACTTCTCTGATGGAAACCTAGCCCAGAGCTCTGTTTGAAACCGTGGGATGCCGTTCGGCATGCTCTCGTGATAGTTCCCCTGTTGTTCGGTTAGCTTCTGGGAACAAATGCCCGGAAGGCTATGGGAGTTTGTCTTTCCTTTGTTAGCACGGAATTGAGCAAGTGGAAGGGGAGGCGTACAGAAGCATGGACATGTGTGGTAGTCCATGGAAGGATAGGAGGACGTTGTATTGCGGTTTTATCTACCTCTGTCTTTACCGTTAGTTAAGGTGATGTTGTGAGAGAAAAATGAACTTCCCACTCCTGAGTGTGCGATCGTTTTCGTGTCAGAACTCTTGGTGTTTCCTTTTGCCGTAACCGTTTCGTTTCCTTGTCGTCGCCGTCGATTCATGTCTAAAAAGCCCCCCTGCTTCTTTCGACTGCCAATCCTCAACATCTACAGTGGCCAAAATGGATTCCTACCGCTCGGGTGATTTGGGTAATCTCAGAATACGAGCCTGTCCTAGGGCTGCGAAAATGGATATCCCAGTATTTCAAGGCGGGCCGGAGGGGGGGAGAACGGGCAAATGGAAATAGCGACTCAATGCCGCGGGCCAGGGAAATGAGTTTCCTAAGTGACGAAGCCGGAAGGAGGATTTTCATAAATGATCTGGTAGTAAGGCCAAGTTATAAAATTGTCGTCGAGCCGCCGAGCACTCCTCCGCAGCGCCCACAGTTGCGAGCATTCGGGGGTGGTGCGGCCACAACCTTGGCATAAGGAATTCCGATTCTTCTCTTCTTCTGTAAAAATTGAGTTTAAAGGCCGGGTAACGTACCCTGACGGCATACCGAAAAATACGGAACAACACAGGCAATAGAGCAGGTAGAGAATATTGATTCTGATATGGAGTCTGATAGCTCCTTTGGTAGTAACTCTTTTTAACTATTTGATAGTTAATTCACTTAAACCATTATATTTTACCCCCGTTTTGTTGTGAAGTTGTGGTGTTGCTCACCAAATTTCCCGTTGTGCCGTATTTTCGGTATGCCGTCAGGTACGTTAACTCTATCCGGAACCCTTATCAATGGCCCCGAGAATGAGGAAAGCGTTAACTCTTAGACATGAGGTGTTGGGTAGTGCACGATAGAGGGTAAGCGGAAAGAGGTAGTCAAAGCGAGCAAGTAACTTAGATTTTCTATTGAGGGAACGTAAAGAGATTGAATCGAGATACGTAGAAGAAGCGAAGAAGGAGAGAGAGGAGAGAGAGAAGAAGGAAGCGAGAAAAGAGAAGTCAGGAGCTAGGTGTACAAGCGGTAGATGACCCAAGCAGTCACGGGGCGTCACCCGTGACTACGGCGGATGCAAGAACCCAAGTTCTATTTCCAACAGGAGGCCTTGATTCCAACAGCTTTTCATCTCCCCTTAGCTCTACATGAGGCGGCATTCTGCGGTTATTAAATTTGGTGTTTTCTCTCAAATTTCACGAAGGCAAATTACACTCAAAAAGACAAATCTCCACTCCGAGTGATATATTGAGAAAAGTTCATACTTGTCTGAAACTGGCCTTACCATACCAGGACGTGCATGGTATTTCGTTGGAGATTATGTTTCTATGTGGCTCACTGGTCCCCATTATTCCCAAGCTTGCTCTTAAGGGAATATATGGTATATTGTGGTGGGTGTAACAGGAAGATGAAATTCCGGAACAGCATGCTTAACTCCATGAATGCTATAGCTACCTTGACGCCGAATTATGCATTCCCGATGGTGAAAACGCTCTCAAACGCCCTCAGAACGCCCCTCAACCCTCTATTAAGCTCTATCATACTGCTTCTCCTTTCTATCCTATGCCGGAGGCGTATCATGGAACACCACTAATATGAAGCGGGAGTCTGCAAACAATTGGATCTAGTCAGACATGTTGTATTCCGTTGGTATCGACTAGAGTGCATATGGCTTACCGGGCACTATTACCAACTCGTGTCTCTTAGTCCTAACTCGCAATAATTTCAAGTCGTCCTGTACGCTAATTAGCGGAGCTCGCGCTGCAACGGGTGCCTTCTCAATGTTTACCTGTTCATCCATGCCACAAACCATTTCTTCCGCGCTTTTAACAAAGTTCCACACCATCCCAGCATATTCTCCAACCAAACTTTCTGAGTCCCGGTGGGCAGCTACAGACCCCGACGACCGAATAATAGCGCCGGAGGAGCGGTCGAGGATAATGAGGGATTGAACAGTATTCTTCTGAGAGATACGATTTAGAAGCGCGGTGAGGTCGCCCTCGCTAAGCGTTGGAACTGCGGTCGTCATAATTATAGGCGGGAGTAAGGAGGAGAGTCGGACGAATGTGCTGAAGAACGGAGGTGTTTTGGTTCGGGAGAGTTTCAGTCTAAGCTGTGGCTTAGGTAACGCGGTCATGTGATGTCCCCCACTCAAGGGTTCTTTCAAGCTCCCCCGCGTGTCCCTGCAGGTTCCTCCAAGCCACCAAATACCCATACACACTCTTCCTATCCTAAGCCCACTCTCCCGCCGGAAATTATTCTAATGGCTGCTCAAGATCCCTTCGATTCTGCACTGTGAGTTTTTTTTCCGTCGGAATTCCAAGCGTCTTGCCTTGTTGACCCTGAGACAGTGACCTTCTCCGCCGTCTCAACCCAAAGCACACGGCAAACAACGTAAATGCTCTTATCAATCTTGTCCCAGACCTGACCGAGGACCTTTTGTCATCTGTAGACCAGCCCCTTCAGGTCCAGCGCTGTAAGAAGACTGGAAGGGACTATCTTCTTTGTGACTACAATCGTGATGGAGATTCCTACAGGTCTCCTTGGAGCAACGAGTTCGACCCCCCTCTCACAGACGGTACTCTACCTAGTGAAAGGGTCAGAAAGATTGAGATTGCTGCCAACGATGCCTTTGACATTTACCGGGAACTGTGAGTCTCTTCTGGAATATGATGGCAGCTTCCTCGAAGCTAATGTGTCGAGCTTCATCGTAGATATTATGAAGGTGGTGTTTCAAGTGTCTACTTCTGGAACCTCGACGATGGGTTTGCCGGTGTAGTTTTGCTCAAAAAATGCATGTACTAATCCTATCGTCCGATTTTGGCTCTGGGCTAATTTTTAGGTAGCTGTTTCATCCGCCAATGAATCGACCGGTTCTTGGGATTCAATTCACGTTTTCGAAGCTATCGATAGGGCCCGAATCTCGCACTACAAGCTCACTTCCACGGTTATATTGAATATGATTAATGGAGATGAATCGCTGGGGGAGATGGATTTGAGTGGAAACATGACTCGCCAGATTGAGCAAGATATGCCTGTCGAAGACGACTCTTCGCATATTGCCAATATCGGAAAGGTGCGACCTAGTACCTCAGTTCTAACTTGCTAAGAAGTTGCTCGTTAATTCGTGGAAATAGTTGGTCGAAGATATGGAGCTGAAGATGAGGAACCTACTCCGTAAACTCCCTGCTTCTGATACATATAGCTCCCGTGGCACTAACAACATTGGTGCGAATAGAGGAAGTTTACTTTGGAAAAGCGAAGGATGTAGTTGGTGATTTAAGGAGTAATGTTTCCTCTCCCTTCATCTGCGTAGTATGGATGCTGATAATTTGACCCCGGCAGGCATTTCATCCTTGACCCAACAGGAGAAGGAAAGGACCGTGCACCAGGAGATGATTTCTTCCATGAGCAAGCGATAAGCAGGGAATCTATATCCCACAGCACAAATCTTGCGTCGTTTCCCATAGAAATGCCCAACAAAATAACCTCTTTTCACAAGGATGTAATGCGAAGCATTGATGACTCTTCCGCTTTGAAAAAAGTACCTTCTCCTACAAGGAACTTACCGTTTTAGATGACGTCTATTAACCCCATTTCATATATACAGCCCCAGTCCTAACACACTTTTTATGATACAACACTCCACCCTTGCCGCCTAGCTAAATTTCAACAGGTATCCCACTGCCAATATTTGCCGCAACCATTCCCTACGCCAGATAATGCAGAAACGGGCGGTGGGAAGGGGGAAGGGGGCTTGTGACTATTGTGAGGGTATGCACCATGGGAAGATAAGCTTATCGGAAATTACCATCAAACGGCAAGCCCATAGCTTTGAGTAAAATCTTAGCATCGACGTCATTTCCGGCTGAAGTGTGTATAGTAATATGCAATCCGGGCACCATTTTTGGGGGGTACATATCATAATTCACTATAACAACCACTGTCAGCCCACCCTACTACACCTCGTCCCTCGGGGGAAAAGCGGAGAGAACCCACCTTCAATCTCGGGAAACATCGACACGGCCTCCGGCGGCATCCCAAACGTGATATTCCCACTCGAATCCCCTGAGCCACCAGCAACCCCCTTCCAATCCTTAATCCTAGGCAACACTACATCAATTAACTGGGCGAGAAACCTATATGCGCTCCTCCCCTTGACCTGCGCGGTGACAGAGATCGTTTTCCCGGAGCGCAGCTCCCACATGGAAATATTCTCCTTACTCTTGTGCACGCTCGCCCTAACACCCGTAATGCTCTGCACGACCATACCAGCCGCATGCAAATACGCGGAATCCTTCATCGCCTGGCGGACCATAGAGTGCACCGTGATTCCCGTCAACCGCGGGATATTCCGAAACGTACGCAGCGCGGGGAGCTGTTGACGAGTAGGCTTCGGCGGTAGACGCAATGCCGTGAGCTGTCGGTAGTCCTTTTCTATGTCGAAAGTCGGGTTTTGCTTGTGCACGTACGAGAGGACCTGTAAGTCGGGGGCCAGTGTATTCCAGTAGTGGTCCTCAAGCCCTACCGCATCCTACTCTTTCAGTAATTATGGAAGGAAGGAAGGAAGGAAGGAGAGGGGGGGTGGAGGTGAAGGTGGAGGGGTCGGTACGTTCTGCGGCGAAAGGACCCGGCACAAATAATCTGGACGAGGGAGAGGCCGATGGCGGCGGCATGTTCGGGGCTAGACGGCCGCGGTAATACCGTGGTGAGCGGTACTGGTACTTTGCGCGGGTGCGCGGTCCCCCCTTTGACGGGGAGGATGCGGAGATCTTTTGCGCCGGGGGTACTCGGGCTTGGGTGGGTTTGGTCGTGGTGAGTTTGCGTGATTGCTGCTGGAAGGTGCTCCGTGGTGGGGGGAGGAGGAGAAGAGTTTTTGGCGCCCGCAGGAGGAGGCCTAGGGGGTTTCGGTAGGCCATTGCACTTTTGTTGCTTTCCCTGCGGGTTGGTATGTATGATGCACAGTAATTGGGTTATCGGTGCGATAGTTGGTGGGATTTGTCTATGGTGGGAGTGGGTGGGTGGGCTCGAAGTGGGATTGAGGTCGGAGAAATTTTTGGATTATGTAATATATTTTTTGTGGGGGTGAGTTTCATCGGGGATCACTCGGGTGTTTCCGTGTTTGGATTTTGGGATGGTTTCTTTTTCTTTTTCTTGGTTTGGGTTCTAGAATGATTGGGCAGACTGGATATAGCACAAGTTCAAATATATGACCACGGAGAGCCGTAAAGAGGTTTTTTCTTTTTTGTCAAGCCCATAGATTTATCCGTAAAGTAGTCCCGGCAAGCACCTTAAAGTGTGACCCGGAAAATCTCAATAACAAAAGAAACTTGAACCACTCCGCCCAATAACAAACAGGCGACAATAGAGATACCAGAATCATCTGTCATAACCATAAGAGTAAACACAATCATGATCTCAAACCGGGTCCTTTTGTAAAAGGAAAGTCACCAAGATGTAGCCGTAAAGAGGTGCCTAAAGACCGCCTCGGAGAGAATATGTGTACCAGCCGAACAGTGTAACAATTGGAAACCGGATGTGACCCCCCCCCCCCCAACAAGCCTCTATCGTAGTTAATAGTTCCTGAAAGCCTCTTGCATGGCTTCTTTCAATTGGTGATATGTGACCGCCCTGCAAGATCTCTCATACCAATCCACCATCGTGGATCCGTGGAAACTCGTGCACTAAGAGAAACCAGTGTCAGTATAACCCCCACAAAGATTGTAATGAAAGTCAGAAGAGTCGAATTACCAAAAGAAGCTTCTTGTCCGTGTCACTCATCTCGGGCTGAAGTCTATCTATCAAAGCCTCGAACTCTAAAAGATACCTGGTAGCATCCGATTTCCCTTCGAATCTCATATTTTTGAGTCTATCAAGCATGATGTGAGCTGCAGGCGTATCCGCCGCAAAGGGCCAGACATCGCCGGTGCCAGGAGATCTCGGGTGGCGCATGCCAGACGCATGAGTTGCTATGGGTGTTGGGGGAATTGGCAATGGCTTCTCCATGCTTTGAGGGGGCTTTGCCTCTATTTTATTAGGGGGTAGAGTGGCAGCTTCCTCCTCGACTACCACCGCATAACCTTCTTTTTCTTTCTCGCCATCACCAGGTTCTGGTTTCGGCGTTGGGTGGAGGTTAAACGCGGTTTTGTAGTCCTCCCATAGCTTCTCGACCGGGACTCCACCCGAGATAGTCATCCACAGCTCTGGAGTGTACTCGGAATGCTTCATCGCAAGGTTGATCCGCTTGACCGTGTCATTCCCAAATCTCGAGCACAAGTAGTCGAGAAAGTAAGCCGTTGCTTCATACCTTCCCCTTCATTAATTCCCACCTAACTAATTTACTTCAAGAGATGGCACTCACCCGGCGTCCCAGCTGTCACCCTTTCTTTTCCAGTGTGGTGGGCCGAGCCCCGCTTTCATCCTAACAAAGTCGGATATCCCCTCGATTAACCCACCCGGCGCGGTCCCACAGGAATCATACTGCCAGCAATGTACCATTTCATGCCTTATCACTCCTAGAATCTCATTTTGAGTACGGTCGTCAGGGAGTTGACCGATGTAGTCGAGGGAGAAATAGATCTCCTTGTGGTCGTTATCTAGCTCGCTACCAGTGGTATACGCTATGCCATCCATTGACTGGAGGATTAGTGTTATCGAGCGCTGCCTTTATTGACTATGTTAGTCCACGCAAAAGGTAATTTTTTTTTTGAAATTAAGGAGCTTCGGAGCTGGGGAAGTACGTCGTGGGTGCTGTTTCGTGAGTGTACAGCGTCTCCAGAACACCGATTACGGCGTCGTGTAAGAGTTTTTGAGTGTTTGTCGTATTGAAGTACTTGATCGCTCCTTCGTGTGAGACATCTTTGACCTTGAAGAGCAGCCGTGGAATGTGCCACCGTCTAGGACGATGATGCGGTTTGCCGGTAGGAGCTTCAGCTGTTGAGTTGGCGGGCTGCGGAGGAACAGCGGACACTTGGGCCAAGAGGGATGGCTGGCGTGTAGTTGTAGTTGCCATTGAAGAAGGCCGAAGTATTGAGGTTCAAAGAGCAGTGTGGGTTGCTTGCAAATTATATGCGTCAGAATAGGTCTTGGTAGGTGTGAATACTGGATAGGTGTGGCTGCTATCGAGCGGCGACTGGGGGAAACTAAATCCTAGTTAAGCCTCCGGATAGCTACTAGTTGAAGGTGATGCTCTCTGCAAGGTTCCAGCCAAGGATTGCCTTAACGCCATTATTGCATATCCCTGATGTCCCGGCACGGACCAATGCTGGTGGGTTTGAGGCGCCGAATGACTATTTACAGAGTTCAGCTCCCCAGAAAACAACTTGCAGGTATTATTATTATTATTATTATTATTATTATTATTATTATTATTATTATTATTATTATTATTATTATTAGCATAAGACTAGCTTCCGAGAGGCACGGTGCTGCACGGCAACATGCTAACTAGGTACAGTCCCTCAGTCAAAATGTTGGACAAATTAAAGCCCCAGTATTACCTGAGGCATCTACTTGAAACATCTCTTGGAAGAAACAATCTCCTAACGACTCTAGTCTCCCCAATACCAACACAAGAAACCTTCATATAAATATAGCAAAGATATAACAAGGAAGGAATCTTGACACCAGGCTGCTCTAGATAGGGTTCCTCTATCATGGGAGCTAAACACAGAAAAAATGACTAAGAACCCGTGAGACAGAGTATAAAGGTTTGGAAATCCCTTGGACAGAACGCCAGTAAAGCTACACCATGTAGAGACGGAAAAATGAAAGGAAAAATTAAAAATTGTTAGTCTACCTTGTATATCTTGAGGCTTAATTAACCCCCGAGGTTTGTGCCTGGGGTGAAATGAGAGCCAGTGGTAAAGCCAGAGATGCAAAGAAAGCAACAAAATAAATGAAGAAAGGTAATTAGGGGAGGTAAGAAATGCAGGAATCCCTCAGAACAGGCAATGGTAGTAAAATTACAAGGAACTCACTACTTACTATTCTAACCCGTTCAGCCTCTCGCCTTTTCTTTTCTTTTTGCTTTTTTTTATAGATCAAATACGAACCCCGATGAAAGATGGGAAAATCAGGAAACTTTCCACCTGAAAGAGCCAAGTCAGGAGACCTTCGGGAGCCACTTATATTTCCTCCACAAACAAACTGTGGCCACAAGTCAGCTTCGACTTAATTGCAGAAGTAGAATAAACGATGATATACCTCAAACTCTCAAATATAACTGGATTTTCGATCCAATGATTTAAGAAGCCACCTGCGAGAATTCTTCTCAAGTGTTGAAGGCGATGAAGCTTCCACCACCTCTCTACCCTCAATAATCCCTTCTTGTGGATTCTGACAGTCATTCTCGAGCCACGAACTCTGTTGTCCTTATCCAACGCCTCAGAGTAACGTGGTCCCTTCATGGGGTTCTCAACGCTATGTAGGATATCAACAAACGCCGAGTGCTGAGTCTTCTTGTTCCTCTTGGAGAGATACTTTTTCGATCCGCTAGAGAGGCCCCGGAGAGTATGAATGAGATCGTCATGGCGAGGGTACGGTTTGTATTTTTGGACAAAGTTCTTCCCAAGGCCAGATTCCGAGTGGTCTTCAACAACCTCATCGTCTTCTGCCTCGGCGTAACTTTTTTCGTAGAGCAAGGCAATATTCTCGCCCGCGGCAACCTGGACCAAGATTTCGGAAGAATCCAACTGGTCAACGAGGGATGACATCGAGCGACGAGTAACCTCTTCAGCATCATCCAACTGGGTAGCGAGATTACCCCATTCTTCCAACGCAGCAGCAACAACCCCTGCATCATCACCTGCGCCAATGTCATGGCCATCGGACTCGACGATCTCCATAAAAAAGTCCATGATGAGCTCTGTTTCAGCAACAGAGGCTCCACCGTAAAACGTCACAGCTCCTAAGGCATGTATCAGGGCGTTTTTAAGCGGTAGGGATGCATGATCCCTGATTGTGCGCTTGAAATCTGGGGCCAGTTTGTCAAAAAGGGTGTCTTCGGGATCCGTAACAATAGTAATCGCCAATGCTGTGGAAATATTGAGTTAGCCCGACCCAACGATTAAGCTTTAGGTGATCCCCGGAAGCTAGGCGAGGCGGCTGTTTATTCACAGGTGGAATGACACATACCTTTCGCAGCAAGTAACGCTTCCTTCTCAGTCTTCCCCTGTTTGAGGCTCCTTACGAAGGCATCAAGGAGTTCGGACTTTTTGGGGAGTATTTCGTCCTTTGCATATTTGGCGCATAGGATACGAATGTAAGCTGTCAAGGATTCCTCTCTCCCAGCGGAGCTCGACTTTTTGCGTTCGATAATTTGATTTACTCTGTCGCCAAGTTCCTCCTGCCAGAGGGTTGTAGTCTCATCGAGTTCGGCATCAATAGTAGCAAGTTCGTCAACTGATCCAAGACTGTTTGTTCCGTTTGGGCTGGCTTTAGTCATCTGCAAACGGAGATAGGTCTGACCACAGAAAGCAAAACCGGCACATACCTAAAAGTAGTTTCGTCACTCAAGGAACCCTCGTCATCAGTATTGGCCCTGCTAGCAGCTCTAGAGCCGGCACGAGAAGTGTTGCGGGAATTCGCCCGAGACGATGCTGCAGAGGACTGACGGGAGGCAGCTTTGCGAGAGACAGTCTTTCCGCTCCCGAGGGCCTTTCGACGAAGTTCCGACATTTCAGATGGTAGTAAGGTTGTTGGGAAGCTATGCGGGTTCTGCTGTTGGCCAGCAGAAGTGGAGATGGAGTGGATGTTTCCTCTTTTTTTCTTGTTTTCTTTTCTTTTCTTTCTTTTTTTCCCGGCTAGAGCTTGCTCGTTGCAACTGCCCTGTTGTGTGGTGTAGAAATACCAGTGGAGTGTGGTGTGGTTGCAGCTAGGTGCGAGGGGAAACGAAAGCCCGCGGGATGCCTACCTTAAGTACTGCACTCGTACTCGAGTACTGTGCAAATTGTTTGTGTGTGGAGTGAGTGGAAGATGGGCGAAGAAGAAAAGGGAGCGGATGCAATGCCAGTGTCTATGGTACTAGTGTGTGTGTGTGTGGAAAGAGGTCACCTTTTTTTATTATTCTTATTCTTATTGCTCCCCTCATGGACGAAGAGCTCGGGCGAGGGCCCCAGCAGTCACAATATTTATATCTTCAGGGTACCATGACACAAGTATATTATACGAACTACTTAGGGCCCCATATTGTGGACCTCATGCTTAGAATTTCGTATGATATGATATGATATTGTGGGGAAATCTGACAGGGACGGGAAAGGGGGGAAAGGTCTTGGGTTCGAGGCACTCAGCCCCGGCATTGGAAAGCGTTCATACAGTATCATATTATCATACAAGTTTTTCGAGTTGAAGGACCTTGGTGCGTGAACTTATTATCGAAACCCAGCACTCCAAGACCCTTTTTCGACTCCGGGGCTGAATGCCTCAATGACAGTCGTACCATACGCACCGTATTAGATGGGCAGGGCAAAAGAATCCGGGATAGGGCTATGATGTCGTTTTTTTTCCGGCCCGCTGCCCTGCGCCCCAACGAGAGAGTCATTCGCCCTGTCAACCAAGACACGGGTATCCCCAGCGAGGCAGCCGACAGCAATTAACTTTAATAAGCTGCACCGCGGGGTTACTCTATTACACCGCACCGTAGTTTGGGGTTGCAACATTATAGTAACTCTATTACCGGTATAATCAGCTATGAACTCGAAAAGCAATACCCTATTCACGGGTGCCAATATGAGCTTTCTTGTTCTGGAGGGTTGGTGAGTAAATGCCAGTAGCTGTGCAAATGTAGCCAAGTTATTGTACCGGTATCGTAGCCCTCCTGCTACGGAATACTCGAATGTCGTGGAGAGTCAAGATCTACTGTAAAGAGCTTTGGAGCTTTCCTGAATTTTTTCTTTGAGGAAGTTGCTCCTGCGTCAGCTCGCTTAGCTAGTGCTGGGATCTACCCCGCAGTGGGTATATCACTTATCGCAACAGCTTCCTATCGGCGAGCTAACCGCACTTGGGCATTGGCCGATGCTCACCGTTCGACTTGAAAATCTGATCATATCATCAACCGGTATACCCGACTCTATGATCTAAGTACCGTACTCTACTATATTGCTTAGGGGAAAGCTTATCGCTTCCAGTCTTCTCCGCCACAACTTATTCGCTCGCTTATGATAGTTAAAACCACAATGATGGGTTACCATGACTAGGAAAACTCATTGTCAGATAATCGTCCAAACGTGGTAGCTCCTGCTTCTTGTCGAATTCTGAATCTAACAACAGCGGCAAAATTAAGACAACAGTAAAAGGAAATATACGGCCGCCCCCTCCAACGGCCCAACCCACCAGAAAATATCACGATGCTCATGAATTCAGGTACAGGATTAGGTGTCATGCTGTCATGCTGCACTTTATGAACAACCTACTACGCTTGAAAAAGACATGCGGTGCAGGCAAGACAGTCATCCATCCCTCCCTTTCTAAGAATGCTTCGTCCAGAGCCCCAAGAGATAGATAGTTCGCAGAAGCACACCCAATCACTCGCATCAGTTTCTACGCTGTTCTATGGCAAGTTTCCTCACAATCACCGGTGGATAGCAACGTCTGTTCCTATCTGGCTTGCTGTTTGTTGGGAAATGCTTAATTGTCGTTCTGGATCTCTTCCGGCCGCCCCTTCGTCTTCTCTCCTGGTGCTCCAAAGAAGGACGCGCCAGCCCGCATATCTAACGTCCCCACTGTCGTGCAGTATTCCGTAATGCCCTTCTTTCGCAGCCCTTATATATACGCAGCTCCAAACTTTGTTTGTTCCCCTACACAGCCCTTCCCGCCCTCGTTCCCATCCCTCATCTCCACCCTTCTTACGCTCCCTTTCTTACATCACCCCCCACCTCCCCTCCACCTTCCCCTCGCTACCGCTCTTCTCCTCTCCACCTGCCATTTTCTACAGAATCTAATAGAAAACTATTACCACTCTCCTTAAATATTCTACATTCAAATAACCCCTTCAAGGTTTGTTTGATTGAATCCTGACATCCAGCAATGACTATCCCGAGAGATATAGTGCCGGCGTCCAGCACGATGGCACCCAGTAGTCCCTCGCCGGGCGCTTTCTTTAATGCTGGGACAAGCCCTTCTTATGAAGCCAACTATTTCCCAGCTGTTCCCAAAAAGCAGCTCAAACCTTTCAATACTGGCGACATCAAGATACTTTTGTTAGAAGACGTCAATTGTACTGCACGTGAATTACTCCAACAGGAAGGATACCAGGTGGAATTCCATACCACTTCTCTCCGAGATATCGAATTGATTGAGAAGATTCGGTAGGAGTCCATAACCCCTGTACTGCTGTTTGACACCATCCTCGTTAATCCGGATTTACTAAATACACAATCAAAAATTTCCAAACAGAGATGTCCACGTTATTGGGATCCGTTCGAAAACCAGGCTTACTGCTTCAGTGCTCGATCACGCCAAAAACCTTTTGGCAATCGGATGCTTTTGCATTGGGACAAACCAGGTCGACTTGGAATATGCAGCTAAGCGTGGCGTTACTGTTTTCAATAGCCCTTTCAGCAATTCTCGTTCGGTCGCCGAACTGGTAATTGGCGAAGTTATCATGCTTGCTCGTAGAATTGGCCATAAGTCTATGGAAATGAACTTTGGCACTTGGCAGGGGGCATCCACCCACTGTCACGAGATTCGTGGAAAGGTTTTAGGAATCATTGGCTATGGCCATATCGGATCTCAGTTATCTGTTTTGGCTGAGTCAATGGGAATGAGTGTCCTCTTCCACGATATCGTTCCTTTGATGGCAATTGGCAAAGCAAGACAGGTTAAAGATTTATCCGAACTACTGGTCCTATCAGACTTTGTTACTCTCCATGTTCCTGAAACACCGGAGACACGCGATCTTATCGGCCACGCGGAGTTAAAGGCGATGAAACAAGGGAGTTATCTAATAAATGCTTGTCGTGGATGTGTAGTTGATCTCCGGGCTCTATGGTATGGGCCTCCTCTTAGACAAGCCCGTCTTATCCGACATGCTGATCAGTGGTTTGCTATTAAAAAAAATATAGTCAAGCCATGCGTTCCGGCCACTTAGCTGGAGCAGCTCTCGATGTATTCCCACGTGAACCTTCTGTTGACGGCCCTTACTTCAATGAAGACCTTGCTCGCTGGGTGGCTGAAATTAGAGATCTTCCCAACATTATTCTTACACCCCATATTGGTGGGTCGACAGAAGAAGCTCAGGAAGCCATCGGTGCTGAGGTTGGTGGGGCGCTGCTCAGGTATATAAATTTCGGCTGCACTACTGGGGCTGTCAATATGCCTGAAGTCAATCTTAGGAGCCCAACCATGGCTGAAGAGCGCCATTTCCGTGTTATATTCATCCACCAGAACCGCCCTGGTGTGCTAAGACAGGTCAACGATATTCTCGGAGATCATAACGTGGATAAGCAAATGTCTAATAGTCGCGGTGATGTAAGCATACGCGCTCGGGGGCTCCTCTTAGCCATGCTATCATATGCAATCGCTGATAAGAAACATGATTGCCCAACAGATCGCATATATGATGGCTGACATTAGCAAAGTTAATTCGGCTGAGGCGGAAGCCTTGTACACCAAACTAGATGTCCTAAGCTGTAAGATTCCGAATCCCCTAATGCCACTTAAGCTATCGTTGGGCTCAAAGCACTAACTCGTATGACAATCACAGCTAAAATTATGACCAGAATGTTGTACTAACAGGTCTCTAGCAGCGTTCTGATCTAGGGAGGCCAACCATGACTCTACTACTCTTTCTCTAGCAAAAAAGTGGGCATATATATTCATCCTAGTGTTCATTGTTGTGATGGCGCTTTGTGGAAGGAGATTGTAAGTTATACTCTCGATAGATCGAACTTTAGTCAACCCCGGCCGATTCAATTCACGTGATATCACTCGATAGAGCAAACAATAACCAGCATTACAGCCTCAAGCGCGTGAACTAAAAATAGTGAAACCACGCATGGAGAAATCAGCCATGGCCATTTCGAATGAAAAAAGTAGTTGCCATCGCAAAGTGCTAGTATTGTTAAAAAGCACAACCAATCCACATACACTCGCGTCCGCAAGGTTCTCGTAACACGCTCGGTCGGTACTCCTGGCAACACGGACCTTGGGAACAAAAAAATGACAACTCTTTTTCGAGAGATATTTTTTAATATAGTAATAGCAGATTCCATTCCATAGAGCATATTCAGATTTTTTTTCCCCTTAAATAGCTTCTGCAATCCCCAGTTTCTGGTGTGTCGATGGCGCATAAATTAATTCGAGCGCAAGTAGAGTACTAGTGAGATACCACATAAGGTTCGTGAAAGCAAACGTACCAAATCGTACCGTTCAATCATCCCCAATGACATTACATACATACATACACATATCCATCCACACGGCCATCTCTCTAACAACCTCCACCCCGCAAACTACCCATCCACCCAACCCTCACGAACCAGGGGGAGGAGGGAGGGAGGGAAAGGATGGGGAGGGAAAAGAATACATCCATCCAACTACGGACTATTTCTCTCACTCCGAATAGATCTCGTTCTCAATTGTTTTCCTTTCTTCTTTTCAAACCCATAAGGAAGTATGGCAGTAACATTATGAAACGAGAGAGGAAAAAAAAGAGGGAGAAAAAAAAAAGAAGGAAAAAGACCCAAACTCCAATTTTGACTTTTTTGCGATTTTCTTTTTTGTGAGAAAAAGAGTGAGGGAGAGTAAGAGAGGAAGAAGAGAAAGGCGCGTGATTACTAATTGACGACTTTTTTTCCATTTTTGTTTTTCGCTCAGCCAGTCACTTCAAATTCGAACAGGCAAATGAACAAAACAAGACATGCCTCGCTAGTTTTCGCGATGAAGAACATGGAAAGCGGAAAGAAAAGCAAAGAGAAAAAGAAAAAGAAAAAAAAGCATAGTGGTATAAATGGTAATATCAGGTTAACTACGACTAGTGGTGTAAACTTCGCTCTCGCTTTGTAAAGATCATGAAACTTTGCGTGATAGAAAAGAAAGCTTGTACCCCGTAAACAAGAAAAAGAATGAGGGAAAAGACATCGTTAAGGGAAGATTGAGCATTTGTCCGCATAAGATAAACAAGCTAAACAAAGAGATCAGGGGAAGAAAAAGGAAAAGCTACAATGGCAACCGCTCAAGGAGGTTATGTGTCAAGATCACCGGTAGGGACCGTAGTCATAGTCTGGGTTGCCGAAGGTATCTACCGCGTATAGTAGTTAGCCTTTTGATTGTTTGACGGGGGAATTGGATCGAAGCGGAAGCTTACCAACAGTGCCCTGTGAACCTTGGTGTCTATGTCTTCGGGTATTCTCCTTATTGCTATTGCTCGACAGTGGACGAGGTCCATTCAGCCTGGACTGAATGGAAGGCGATCTGGCAGAAAGGGGGGCAACGGTATCCTACAGAAGCAAATAGGCATTAACGCTATGAGAATATGAATCCCTGGGGGGAACTTACTCCGTGGCGCCCAGCAGTACCATCAGAAGATAGCTGATCCCTTGACTTCTTCCTAGAGGCGGATGAAACAGCATCAAGTCCTGCTGCTTCTCTCTCACGCGCCTTCCTATCCTTCCTCTCCCGGCGCGCCGCCTTCTCCTCCTCAGTCCTCTTGGGTTTCTTGCCATTCTCATCTCTCTCCCGGTGCTTCTTCTTTCTATCAGATCGAGAAGTAATGGAAGGAGCATCGCCCGTGGGAGCAGGTGTAATAGGGTCCTCAACCTTGGCTGGAATGGCTGGTCCCTTAGGAGAATGCTGCTGCTGCTGCTGTTGGAGCTGCTGGCGGTGCTGGTCATAGGCATCCTGAGCTAGATGGGACATCAACTTTCCATTTGAAAATCCACCAGGGCCCAGAGGTGGCAAGGTCCCAAGACTCGAGGTAGACCCATTCATGCCGGGCGAATTAGGGATGACTCCATTGGCCAAGAGCTGCTGCGCCTGCGCTTCTAATTGGTGGTTGTACGGGATACGAGGTTGAGGATGGTGCACTTCAAGGGACCTGCGGTTAGAGTGATTTATCGGGGCATCAGTATCTCTAGATGAGGGTGGAGGATGAGGGGAGTGTGCTCTCTCTGCTGGCTCCTCCGAGTACGCCGATCCCTGCTGCATGTCTTTGGGAATAGAAGGGTCATAAAGATCAACATCAGACCTGGATTCACCACGATTACCGGGCCAAAACTTTGCTCTAAATCCCGAAGACGCGGTAGTCTCTGACCACCTGGATTTATTCTTAGGGTTTAGCGAGGAAGAATTAGATTCGCGCTTTTGGTGCTTCTCGGACTTGGTCGGAGTGTTCTCATTGCTGAAAGCCGTCGGCGGGACCCTGGAATCGGGAGGTGTCTCCAGAGGAACGGAGCCTCCTCTCGAGCGTGGCGGAGTTCGAAGAGCGGTATCTTCCTCTATCGGGGAAATGCGAGTAGATTGGTGCGGTCGCTCGTCTTGGAATCTGGAGCTACTGGGCTGCTTGGAAGGAGCACCACTATAGTATCCCGAGTTCCCACCTGAAGAATTTGGGTTGGTATCTTGGCCCTCAGTTATACTTTTCATGGCGTCGAAGGTTCCCCTACTCTGACTTTGTAGCAAACTTTGCTGATAAAATTCTTGGCCCCCCTTTAATCCCTCCACTTCCCCCAAAAGAGTCTGCAGCCTGGTTGACTTTGTTAGCATGGAAACTAATGAACCCCGCAGATTCTAGGAAAACTTACATCCCCTCGATCCTTTGTAAGTCATTGGAGCTTCTCATGCTAAGCCCCTTGAGTGCCCTGCGGAAAACATTGCGTCTCTTGGCTGGACCCTCATCCTCGGCATCGTCATCGTTCTTGGCATATCGAGGTGCTCTGGGGGCGGATGGTGGTAACGGTCGCGGCCCTTGCAGGATCTTCTGGACACTTCTCTCGGTATTCTGGTCAACTCCATCTATGATCGCATGTTGTTGGGATTCAAGGGTCTTTTTCATATCCTCAAAGGAGTTCCTCATTTCGGCTGCGCTCCGGACAAGAGTGACGAGAATCTCGGTGTCCCGAGCGTTTCGTTGCGCGTCGCGAACGGTAAGCTGCAAAAGACATCAGCGAAAAAAAGCATTTACCCGAAGAATGAGGGTCTTACATGATCCATCAGAGCGACGATGTCCCTCGACTGAATTCTGTCGATACCTCTGCCCGTCGAACTGTCATATAGTGGCGAAGGCATTCCGTGAGAATTCCCGCTTGCCATCCTTGCGTGGCCGTGATATGAATAGTTGTCGTCCTCAGAACCGACGCCACGTATCGCTGCCATCCCCATAGACGGATCATTTTGAGCAGGCGTCATAGGACTAGGCGAAGCCATTCCCGGGTTTGCCGCAGAGATGTAGCCCTCGTCTTTGAGTGCTGGTGAAGTTGGTGACATGACTTGACCTACACGGTGTGATGGGGGTAAGTTGTCATCAACACCCATTCCACGGTCGCCGCCAAGATGAAGCTCATTGGCCGACTGAGCTGGTTGGTTGAACTGCCAGTCCTCCGGCTCGCGCCCGGGGCCTTGTATGATTGAGGGGTTGGTGTTAATCTCTTCGTCATCTTCGGCCATATGCGCATACTCGGGCATCGGATCGTCTAGCCTTGGTAACGCACTCGCTGCTAGCTGAGGAAGAGGACTTTGGCGGTGGGAAAGGTTGGAGCCAACGTTGGAAGGAGCGTCAAGGACAGATGGTTGAACGGAATTAGCGACTACGGGGGTCGATCTCATGGATGGATTGGCGCCAAGAGAAAATACTTGTTGGCCATCAAACTTCTCCATGTGGATTTCATCGAAATCGTTCCCAGTAAAAGTCGAGACATGCCGAGCCTCAATAGAAGTGTCGTGCATCCCCGGCTCCTGCAGCGCCTTGGACTGAGCCATCTCCCGCACTTGGGCAAAATAATCATCAACTGCTTGGTTCTTTGCAGAAGTTTCATGGTAATCAGTCTCGTTAATTTCCGACATTTCGCCACCCTTTCCTTTTCCTTTTCTCCTCTGTTTAGCCAGCTTAGTGCTCTGTGTTGAACTCATGGATAAGATCGAAACAGCCGCATCTCCAGGCGCCAGGGTTGTTGGCGAACCAATGCTCCGTCTCGAACCAGACGATACTGAGCTAATGTCATCCCCATCATCCCCCTCATCTCCGACCGGTGCAAAGCTAACGATGCTTGGCCCATCTACGTCCCCCTTGCTGGCCAGGGACCGCTTGCTCATATCCGACCGATGGTCATCAAGGCCAGTACGCTCGGAAACAATGCTCGATGCCCTTGAGTGAAGATTCAACTCACTGAACACTGGGAACTCTGATTTCGGAACCGGTGGAGGAGTGTTGCCAGAGGCTGGCATTCCATTCTGGCTCGGATAGGGAAGCCCAGAATTTGCTGAGAGAATGGATGCCCTAGTCTCCGCATACGTCCCCGGGGTGTCCAGCCGGTCCGGATGATCCGGCATCTCCAATCTCCCGCGATTACCATGAGTAGGCACAGCTCCAACGAGAGATACACCCTCCCCATCCTCAACCGAATGAACTGATGGGCTCACACCAAACCCGGGCGCCCTCGAGTACGACGTCTCGGACTTTTGTGATGGCAAATCAGCGCTTCCACCCGCAATAACAAGGATTTTGTCAATAAATTGATCGATTACCTCTTGATTATCGCCCTCCCTGCTGCCGCCAGAAATGACCACACCTTGTCCATTCCCTTGGTCGATGTCGGGGGATAGGACAACCATAGGTTTCACATCTGGCATGCTACGAGTCTTATCGGGTCGTTTCGTACTTCCCTGTCGATCGAGCGTTGATGTTGGTGAGAGAGATTGTTCAAATTTCGCTTGGTTCTGGGCACTTTTTAGTTCATTAAGTTGCGGCAGGATCATGCGTTTGATGGCATCTTCGACAAGTTCAAGGAGTGCTGGATTGGTGACATTCGAAGCGGACCTCTGTCTCTCTGCATCAATAGATGCCTTCCGTTTCTGACGAAGCTTCTCGGCAGTAATCTCATCAATCTCGCGATCCCGACTCCTGCTACGGCTTCGCATGCGGGGCGCCTTCAATAGATCTGCGTCTGCCTTGCTTCCACTGCGGCTGCGCTGTTTGCCTTGTTTGGGCAGACGCAATTTCTCGAGGCCCTCCATCACACCCTGCTCAATCATTTGCTTCTCCTCCTTAGACATGGACAATCTTTCCTTGCTCAAGCTTCGACTTCTTCTCCGGCCCAATTTGGCAGTCTTCAGCCCCGCTTCTCCAGCCACATCAATTTCCCTGCTAACACTTCTGCTCCTTCCTTTTTGCGCAGATTTCAACACATCCTTCTGATACCCCTCGATATGGCTCCGTGCACCAGGTCTATTTGGTCGTCGGCGGGTACGGAAGGCAATTTCGGTTTCCTCCATCTCGCGAGGTGAGCTGTAGGTGGACCGGGGACTGCCCGCCTCTCGTATGACGGTGACGTTGAGCGGGTAGTGACTCAAATTAGAATCGTCTGCATTGGAGGTTTGTGAGGAGACGATTGATGTCTGGTCACCGGAAAGAGATCGGTTGTGATTGGGCTCGCCCATAATCATCCTATCCTCCCCAACGTGCGGGGATAGTGACACCCGTTGAGTGTGCGATGGCCGGCGATCCTGTCTACTTCCAGGCCTTGATGAAACGTCGGAAATTTGTAGCCCTTGACCATCCGGTGACGCCTTAAAGTTATGGCGCTTCTTTGCAGCCGGAGTAAGTTTGACACGGACACTGGGGCGACGACCAGAAGTACTGGCTTTGCCACTCTCAAAGTATTCTATGAGGAGAGAAGCGTTTGTCCCATGCCCAACAGTACTAACAGTACTAGTCACCTCATGGTCCTTCTTCTTCTTCCGGGAGGTTTGTATCGTGACAGGGTTTCCGTCTTCCGGGATAGAGTAGCTTGTATTCTCCGTCCTTCGGGAGAGATCGGTTGCTGTGTAGCTCCCCTGAGAGCTCACCATCGAAGGCTCAGCGGTATGACCCATTTTTTGTTGGGTGTATCCAGATCAACCGACGGGTACGATACGGCCTGGACGCGAGTCAGAGAAGCAACGCTGGAACGGTTGCCACGATAAATAAAAAAATATAATTGAACCACGCGAATTGAGTTGGTACCTTTCCACTTGGGTCGACTCCCACGTTATTCGGCGCCGGTTTTGGCGATCAGCTCAACCAAGCCGGGCGACGGGCAAGGGGCGATCTATCTGAGCAAAAGGTTTAGTGAATGCGAACCAAAGAGGGGTGCTTGAAAGGAGAAGGAAAGAAAGTGTTGGGTAAGTACGGGTAGGATAGAGGGTTAGAGCGACAACGAGTGTGGAATAATTTGAGGGAATGGAACGGGGGAAGAGAATGAATGTAGGTAGGTAGAGTGTGTGTGTGTGTGGGTGTGGGAGGAGTAGAGAGGGACGGGACACTGGTAACGAGCGACGGAAGGTCCAGGTGACGGTTCGTTGGTTGGTTGGAGCGGGCGGCCGAATGGGAGGAGGAGCAGAGCAAGAGTGAGGAAGAAGGTGGGTGGTGGGATGGAGTGAACGAAAGAAGGAACGAACGAACCAAAATAATAGAAAAATAATAATAATAATAATAATGGATAATAATGGATAATAGATAATTGGGAAAAATAGAAAGAGACTCTCACTCCACCCACGTCTGCGGTGTGTTCAATTTTCCAGGCTGCGAATACAAGAGGACGACGATGGTGGAGATGTCGATAGTGATGATGATGGATGGTGATGATGATGATGGATGATGATGGATGATGACTTCCCCTTCGCTTTCCCTTCTCCCTTTCACCTTTCTCACTGATCGGGATATCGGTCTGTGTGTCGCTGCTGCTGCTGCTCCTGCTGCTGCTGCTGGCAGTGGTGGTGGTTGTGCCTCTGCTTGCTGCTCCCTCCTGCTTGTGCTTATGCCTCCGCTTCCTGCTTGCTGCTGCTACGGTGCAAGGACTGTTGCGGTACGAGTACGGTACCTCCTCGCGTTTTTTTCTTCCCCCCCCTAAAGCTCCTGGTTTCCCTACCGGCTGCTGCTTTCTATGACCGACGCAGTAATTGAGTTACGATGCCATCAGGATGGAAGGAAGAAATGAAAATGGAAAAGAAAAAGAAAAGCGATAACCTCCGAATTGAAAGACTAGGGAAAGCAAAAAAACCTCGAGGGAAAAAAAAAAGAGATTGATGCAAAAAGGATTTATGGGTATGCGGTAGGTAATCAGGCAGAGCAGTACTTGTATATTGGCTTTTACTGGTTAAGCCGGTCTTGGTCTGTCTGGCTGAAAAGGAAACCGACCGCCGCACCGCACAAGCAGTTGAAGCAGGCAAGTGAAGCACCAAGGGTACTCGTAGAAAGATTCACACACAAAAAAAGGAAAGAAAGAGAGAGAAAAAAGAAAAACACAAAAAAGCGTTCGACCAACGGTAGGCAAGAGAAAGAGTATAACTTCACACTTTCTCACGCACTTTTTCTTCTTCAATGGATGAGGACAATTGGGAGGGGTTGCAAGGGGAAGGGAGTGTGTAAACAAAATGCTCTATAAAGTTAATAGGGTGGCGAAGGTGGACAGTTTGTGGTAAGCAAGAGAAGGTCCCTTTTCTCTCCCTCTTTGCCTGTTCGCTTAATTGGCTCAGCTAGTGTATGATGGATGGATGGATGATCTGGATTACGAGCGGGCTCACGGTACTTTTCTTCCTGACCTTTGCCCGGTTCGGGTGTGTTCAGTCTATTGGCCCGCTAGAGTACCGTACTTGAGTACGGCTGAGAGAGAGAAACTTTTTGCGGTAAAAGTAACCTCTCCGCTTCAGGACGCGTTCACTTTTTAGAGCTGTTGTCGCACTTGTCATTGTACGGTACGAGTACTTGTAATACCCGCAGCCCGTATGATAGAAGAAGAAGGAAAAACAGCCTCCCCCCTCCAACAACCCCGCCTCCCACAAATTTCCATTCGACATTGGGCTGTGTGCTCCAAGACAGATCCAGAACAACCCATTTTTGCCCCATTTCCCAACCCTGTGAAAGTACACCAGCCACACTTTTTCTTTTCTTTTCTTTTCCCTTTTCACTTTTTTTTTTACTTTCTTTTACTTTTTTTCTTTCCCCCCCATAGTAGATGTTTTAATTCACCCCACGAAACAATGATACCCGTGTGGAGGGAAGTTTCTGATATCATGCTCCTCATCAACTACCGGCACCGTCTGCTACGGTACAAGGAACGAACGTGCTCGCGGTCCTCCAGGTACCAGTACAAAGTATAATCTATCACCCTGAGGCCATGGGCAAGAAACTCCCTCATTCACATCTCCCCCGGCTCCAGCCCCAAAAACACCAATAACGAATTTCCATTAAATTTGAAATAATAATAATACAAAAGATTTCAACCCTACCCTTCCGGAAAGCAGAAGAGGAAAAAAAAGGAAGAGAAAAAAAGCAAACAAAAGGGTAAAAATAAAAAGGTATCATACTCGTAGACCTTTGGATTCAATGGGGGAGGAGAGAGAGGAGGGGGGGGGGTTGGTGGGAAGCGATGAGTTGTTCTTTGCATCCATTTCGGTTTGTCGAGTGCCGAAGCGGGAGCTTGCCAAGGGGTGCATTGGTTGGTTGGGTGGTTGATTCATCCACTTCGTTCACGGATCCGTTTAGCGTGGTACAATACCGCAAGTTACCGGTGGATATCATGGACCGACAGGGAAGGGAGGGGTTTCTATGGCAATGGGGTTCTACAGTAAAGGTATCATATCATAGGTAAATAAATAAATAAATAATGCTCCGGCTGTCACTCGCTCGGTGGGAATATTGTAGGCTGGTATTGGTACAGTACGTTGAGGGGAGGAGGGGAGGGGTTTGGTCTTGGTAGGTTTCTTTCCTACCTACGATATGATACCTCCAATGCCTGCCTGGGTATAATATATACGGTGCTCGAATAGCACGAATCCAAGCTCCTTCAACACAGCACTGTAAGCTACCAAGGAGGAAGGAAGGAGGGAAGGAAGGAAGGGAAAAAAAAATTATACCACCACACCCCCACCCAGCACCAAACCCAAATATCAAAACCACCCATCCCCCCCCCCGCTTCTCAATCCACTACTCGTATACCGGTATACCCTCACTCCACATCCCACCTCCGGCTAAGCAAAAGACAACTTCCAATTCGCACATCAAACCAAATTAATCTATCAACTGATTGCGTACGATAACCTACCCACCTATACTACCAGCAGCAGCAGCAGCAGCAGCGTAACGCTACCATAGATTACTAGTACTATACAGTACATCCCATCCTATTCGCCCATACTCCCGCACTGCCGGTACCAAAAATCTCGTGCCTGGATGAGATAAGTTGCATGTTACGGTATGCCACTGCCGCCATAACTATGGCCGGACGGAATCTCTCTCACTTTTGATGCCGGTACGGGGATGTATTAACTTATGCTGCTGCGCTGGACGGGAATTACTAACTTGGCCCCGTCATCATTCCCCATATTGTGTGGCACAATAGGTAGGCAGGAAGGGAGGGGGGGTCGGGTTTGACTTGTCCGTATAAAACGGCGCTCAAACATACCCGTAGCGTTAGCGGGGGAATTGAGGTTCTTATGCCACAACCCCCCCACCACCCCCGCCCCACCCCACCCCTCCGGCGGGTCGGATTTACTACCCGGCGGTTTCCATTGGAATTTATGGACTTGTCGTCCCGGTGGCCGGTTTGGCGGCACGCTGCGGATGGAGAATGCTTCTGTCGGGGGAATGAAGGGGGTTTCAACTTTTCCTTTTCTCTCCTTTCTACGAGGGTCAAGCTTTTTTGCAACTATTACCCATACGGTACGGTACAGTGTGGTATTTGCCCAGGTTAAACAAGTGCTGTCAAGGGGGGAATATGATAATTACTACAAAGACTGCACCGGTAGTGCCGGTGCTTGTTTGTCTGTCTGTTCGAGCTTACGAGTACGTTTGATGACCTTATTACACCAGACTATAGACCACGTACGTACTCTAACGGATACGGCACCGTATTCCACCCCCCCCCCCTCATCCTCCTCCTCCAGCTGGCTCGAAAACACCCATTATCAAAATGACAATCAAACGTTTACATATTCTATGCCTCGCCTTACCTTACCACCACCACCACCACCGAGGCAGAAAAAGAAAAAGCAGAAGAAGAAAGAAAAAAGCAAAACCCAAACCCCTCCCGAAATTCCTGATTTCCATGGTTAGAGTGGGCAGCTCCATCTCAAATCAACTAAACAGAATAAACGAAAAAAGAAAAGGAAAAAAACCCCCCCCCCCATCTCGATGTTAGCAGCGACCAATCCGACTTTTCCCAACTTTCTATGATATTTATATGTCTTTATGGTTAGTCGTGCCCTAGCCTAGATCGAAATTCAAACCTATAATGCTGCGCATAAAAGGCCAGAGCAACACGCTGCTGAAGAAGAAGAGGAAGAAAGAGGGCTGCCTTCCTGACGTGAGGTGAGGTGAGGTGAAAATGCACTTCTGGACGCTATTTAAATAATACACTCTGATATTAGTACTCGAGTACGGTATTCGACTTGTGTGAATGGGGAATGCTGGGGACATTATTTTATCAATGGAGGGGGTGTTATGCCTCTTCCTCTTAAGGCTGATTCTTCACATGTGCGTGTGTGCGTGATGGAGGTCGGAGGTGGGGTACTGTAAGTTACGATGTGCTGGATGGGTGGGTGGGTGAGTTAAGGTACAGTACAGCACTGTACTGCACAAAGTTTGCTTGTATCTATCTAATATACACCTAGAGCACGGTAATATGGACATCTTGCTGCATTGGGAATCGTGCTTGGTAGATTCCTTGTGCAAGGTAAGGCCATCTTAGTGGTTGGATTAGGACGACGACGGCGCACGGCGCAGGTGGGTAGGTGGGTGGGTGTGTAGGTAGTAGGTATGATAGGTAGGTCCATGTTTTTTTTTCTTCCCCCGTCGGAAGCCTATGATGTGCGGTGTTTTATATATAATACAGGTGTTCGAGCGGGGGACTGGTGTTAAGGAGGGTAAAGTAAAGTAAAGTAAAGTGCGTTAGCAAATTGGTTCGCACTTTGAGGAGATGCAGATGCGGAGGCGGAAGTAAGGGTGATGATGTTCCGGGACTTGTAATTGGTCACGGCTGCAGTAGCTGTGTTAGCATCGCATTGTACTGTACTGTACGATATTTCCCGCCGCGCCTGTTCCGATATGGGTCGAAAAAAGAGAACATCTGAGTCTCACAGTAGATAGATAGATATAAACCAAGCCAGTGACTTCCGTCAATGTATTGGGCCGGGAGGTGGATCAGCCAAAACGTAACCAAAAAAAATAAGAAATAATATAGAAATCTCAATATAACGGAACAACAACACTTGAGGAGATGGGATTCAGACGGGACAGGAGATATCTCTAGTAGCACACCATCCTAGATCTGCCCCGTTTTTTGAGCTTGCATTCGGAGGATTTATCTTGTCGAACTTGCCGTAGTGAGGATTTGTACGATCGTACAAACCGATTCACTTCTGCGTCTGATCTACTTTCCCTCCCGGTTCCATCCAGTACGTTAGTGGGGATGGGTGGTGGTGTTGTGATCCGTGATGCGTGACTTGGCCGTTGCGGAAAAAGGGAACGTCGGTGGGTCCGATGGAAAGAAGTGATCCACCGAGGAGAAGAAGAAAAACATTTGCAAATAAACTGGTACCCTATTGAGAAGGGTCGTGCTCACGGATTCTCTGTAGATTATTCCTATCATGGATCTAGGCAAGGATTAGCAGTGGGGAGGCCTGAATGCGCAGCCTGTTGGATATTGTCATCCGGATTGATGGGATTCTTCGGACGTCGCACTCTGACATCTAGGAGGGGTTTGTATCATTGATGGGCCTGTTTATTCCACCTGGAAAGTCAGACAAGCGAGCCACTTTTGCCTATACCTTTGCCCCCTATTGACCTCAGTTCACAACATAACCATAGCAGATCCGAGGAACCACCGCCTCACATTCTGAGGGAAACCCGGGCAGTTACTTGGTAGTTTTTGTTTTCGCGAGTGACATTTCATGATTAGACATGCCGTGATTTCCATGAAGGATTTTGGAAAAGCACAATGATGGGGGGATGATTGCGCATCTGACATGTAGTTTCGAGTTCATGACCTTTTGTTTTTACAGTTTTTACAAAATAAAGGGCCGCCTTTACCTACTCCGAGGGGGGTTTAAGGCCCCTAGTGGCATACGTGGCTGTCGTGTGTTATTAAAACCACACTGGCGAGGAGTCACTACCAACCACCTACCACCATCCTCACCCGACCCACGGGCCCCCGAGCCAAATACGCAGACACTACAAAGCCACAAACACCACCACCCCCGCATACGCTGCCTCATCCGCACCCTCAAGCAGACTCTGGGAAAATAGCACAAATCTCAGACTCTGGCCTTGTATCACCCGGGGCTGCACCCTGGAGTAGAGATCTCTTCTCATTTCTGAATGTTAGCCTCCTCTCCTCCTGACTGTTTTCTATCCCAGAAAAAGAGAAAGAGGAAAAATCTAACCCCAATAGGATATGGAGACGATTACCAAATTTCAGCCACTGCCTCCGCCATCTGTCCCCTCCCAAGCTCTAGGACGTAACGGGTGGTACTTGAATTCAGAGAATCTACGGGCACTCAATAGCCGACTGGCAACCGAAAACCAAGCAAGAGAGGTGTGGAGGCTTCTCTCACTCCGCCCTGCGGGGGAGGTCATGCGGTGGATGAATTCCAGACGGCAGAATATTAGCAGCGCCCCCCCGAATGATTTGGGGGGCGGAGAGCCTGTTAAGATGGAGGAGGAAATCGTCAAGGTGAAGAACGAGCCAAATGAGCCAGAGGAGCCAGAAGAGGAAGGGGGTCGGGAACAACGGGGTCAGGAGGGGGGGATGTTAATATCAAGCAGGAACGACAGCCAGGCAGGCGGTACTAATCGTACTAATCGTGCTGGCCGCGGGCAGGTGCACGAAGCTCCTATAACCACTAATCCACCTCCTCAATGGCAGCAGAATAGTTTTACCGTCCGTGTTGGGTGCATCATAAGGGATCGAAGTGATCCGGATTATTGGAACGCCGCCACTAGACTCTTCACGACCCCGGGTACCCGTGGGTCTAATCAGGAGGCGGAGAGATTCGTGGTTACCCCAACCTTCGCTCTGTCCTTTAGCAGTCCCATAATAAGCATTGGACCTTCCCCTCAGCTCGACATTAACCGACAAATGATGCACGGAGAAAGTTCTACTCATCCACCACCCTCCTATGTTTCTCCACACAATCGCTGGATCGATCAGGCAGCCCCACTACCACCTCGAGACCCCCGCCAGCGGTCCCAATCAGCTCCTACAGTACGGGCGATGGAAGAGGTAATCCACAGGGCCGTGTACACCATGGCTAGAGAATTTGAACAGAAAGCTGGTCTTCCACTGGGCGGTATCACGAACGTTTTTGTGAAACTGGGAATTGGGGAAGAGTAAAGAAGTGATAGGGTGTTTATGGATGGGTGGGAATCCATTGTGGAGTGGTGGGAATGGCTAGCATTGGATTGGTTAGAGTGGCTGGTTATGGTGGCTATGGGGTGGCCCTGATATGGAGTGGGTTGGTTGGATGCATGAATGATGGCTGCGGAGGGGGTTAAGAGCTGTAGTGCTACTATGATATATCATAACTTTGTGGAGGACAGCTCTTTTGGTTGTTAGGATTAGCTATTATCATGTTTCGGGGGACTCAGTTGCGGTTTGTACAATACGGTAAGTGCTTTTCGGAGCTTTTACGGGTCGGGGGTCTTGGTATCGTACTTGTATGATACAGTGCATCACAATCAAGAATACCACTCTATTTATCATACCACAATTATTACAAAAACCCAACTCAGCGTTTGAAACGTGGCATGGCATATACCTCGCAATCCTCCCTCCTCCCTTCCTTCTTCTTTCACTGCTTACTATGCACACAAAGCCCAATCCCCCCAAGCACTAGCGCCATCCCAATCCAAGTATCTGTCGTGCCCCCGCAATTAGCCCTCCATCCCACAACCCAAAATAAGCACAAAAGGAACGCAAACCTTTATGAACCGTCTTCCCGACCGCCAACCAATCCCCCAAAACCGTAAACAAGAAGGCCAGCGAATTAACGACCGGGACCGTCAAACTCAGTTCTATCATACCCTACATCAGCCCTACCCGAACCAAGGAGGATGAAGAAAGAAGAAAATATAATACCAGCGCCCCCAATCAACAAGAAAAACCACACCGAGCCAGTCAAGTTGATCACTATCACATCCCATACCGCGTATCATATCAGCCCTCGAAGAATAGAAAAAGAAAAGGGAGAGAGAGAAAAAACATACACAGCGGAAGAGCATAAGCAGGCCTCCTCAGCAAATCATACGTTGCGAACGCCGCCCTAAACCACCCGCAATCATCAGCCATCCCGCTCAGCAATCCAAGGAGAAGGAAGAAGCGAGAGGAAGGCGCATATCATATCATACTTCAAAATCCACCCCTTCAAAACCCCATTCCGCGGATCTTCCAGGACAGCACGCTTGGGCGGCTGGTACTCTATCGCGGCTTTACGAATGAATCTGGGCCCCCTTGTTAATTATGTGCGGGATTATATTGCGCCCGGGGAAGGAAGGAAGGAAGGAAGGAAGGAAGGTGTTTCATACGGGTTTGTTAGGCCCCTATAAAATAAAAAGTTAATTTATGATAACTTGTTTGGGACTTTGTTTGGGTGTTATATATCATACCAGGCCATGCCGACGAGTAGGAAGCTTAGGGTCCAACGGAGGAGGCCTGGGTCCTCGGGGGGAGGAGGAGGGGTGGTCATTTTTGGTGTATGTATGTATGATATGTATTGTATTGTATTATGTGTGGGTTTGGGCGGGATGGGGTGAGGTTGAGGTTTGGTTGGGGTTGAGCTCGGGCCGGGCCGTTTCGGCTTGGGTTTGGGCTTGGCGGGTGGTTGGTTGGTGGATTTTGCGGCGAGGAAGGGATGGGTGGGGGAAATTCTGGGTATGATATGCTGGAGTGTGGTATCTTTGGAGGGTTACTGGGGGTGGTAAGGTGAGCTGTAGCTTTTTTGGGGTGGTGGTGGTGGATGTATGATGATAGCTTGTGATTAAACTGCCGGTACCACTCTCACTCTAGGACCAGGGAACCCCTCTCCGCTTAGAGTGCCGGGGGAAGTGGTTTACAGCGCTGGCAAATAACTCTACTCTAAGCTGCCTTACAATGAGTCGTCCAAATGCTATTACAATCTAGTTTCCACCCAAATAATATACCCACAACCACAAAAGTAGGAATATCAAGTCGTTAAACTCTAACCGTATACACTATCCAAAGATCCGAAAACGCCCCTTTTCCCCGCACCCAGATAAAACCCAGTAAGCCCCACAATGCCCGGAAGAAAGAAGAAAGCTAGAAGAGGAAGATATATCCAGTGTGGGCATACTAGCATAAACGTGTAAAGATGAACTGCTAAACTGGAAAAAAGAGAACGCACGAGATATTAATACACCTCCACACCCTAGCTCAACTTTGCAAACTAGAACCCTGAATCTCCTCCTCCTCCTTCTGTATCCGCAAAATTTCCGCGAGCGCCTTCAACCTTGTTTCCGCCGCACTCCAAATGCCCCTGATCTCACGATCCAGGAGGTATTTCTGTGTGCCCGGCTTGGCAAATGACTTGGGAACTTTTGACGCGCGCGACTTGATACCCTTGGCCACCGCGGCTTGTAAATCCTGCGAGTACTCGAGGAGGTTAGCGTTGATCAGGAGGCGGGTTAAGCTTTCTAGTAGGATCGCCACTCTGGCGTTGTCGGCTAGATGAGTTGTTTTTGCTTCGAATGGGAGATAATTGTTGACCAGGGCGGTGGTGGTCAGTCTACCGTTGTAGACTGGGGCTCTTGTCGAAATTATTGTGCTGAGGATTAGTTGGTTTAGGGTGCATTTGTATTCTGTGGTGGTGTCCAGCAAGGTGGAAGTGAAGAAGTGGAAGTGTGGAAGGGGAAGGCGGATGAAGGTTTCTGTGAATTCGTAGAAGAGGTCTTTTGTTGGGACGTAGCAGCCTGCGATGCAGACTGTCGAAAGCTGGTTGTTGTTAGATACGTTGGTGAGGTGTGGGGGTGGGGAGCTTGCCATGGTGAGCAGTCGTTGGCGGAGGTCTACAGACTCAATCCCGCCGTATGCTTCTGATACAGAGGGAAGACTTTCCACTTCAGCACCAGAGCTATCGACATCCTGCATTTCTGTATCGCCGTCGCCGTCCGCTTCTCCTTTAATATCCTTCTCCTCTTCATCGTCCTCCTCCTCGTCGCCCATGAAGGTAGTATCTTGAGTTCCCATCCTAACCTTCCTTGGCCTCTTAGTAGACAGCTCATTCTCCCAGATCTCCTTCCACTCATTGAAACTCTTCTCCTCGGCGCGTGTCATGATTGCCCTAACAATCTTTTTGCACCCAGCGCTACCCGTGTCCTGGGGCAAGAACTTTACGAACAGCGCCCCATCCAGCGCACTCTTATCCCCGGTAACCTCTTTAGTCCCCAAACGATCGTCCCAATCCTGCTCCACAACATCCATCATCAGGTCGAGCACCAACTTCCACCACTCCCAGCGTTTAGGATGAGACACTGAACAAGTGAAAGCCCAGCCAGCAATTGACCAAAAGTCATCCGCGACACTGAAGAGCGACTCTGTCGTAGCAAGGTCTCCGTTCAGATCATCATCCGTAGAGAATCCTTCAGTGGGATCTGGTCCCTTGCCTTTACCGCCCCTACCCCTTGTCCTTCCTCTAACTACCTGACGACCCGCACGAGCATTATTATTAAATTCCCATGCTTTGGCAAACTCCGCATTGAGCGGTCCAACCAACCTCAGCATGCGGCGTAGTAGCAAGTAAGCATTTCCTGGGGCAGTCGAGTAGGGCTCGTTCTTCGACACTTGAGTAGTGTAATATGGGTGTGCAATGAGGGTAGTTATGCAACGCTGGAAGGTGCCGGGAGGGATAAAAGCTGGATGGGGAGCCTCTGAGGGTGTGGAAGTCCCGGGGATAGATATACTGTTTAGGAACTCAACAGCCGATGGATCTATAACCATACATTATGATGAGATGATATATCAGACCTCTGTCAGATGGGTTTGATACATACAAAGGGTTTCTTCAATACTAACCCTAGCTCGCTCGTTCAGGGTGTACGGTAACTGACGAGTAGAACGGTATCTATTTTCTGGCTCGTCTCGGGGTAATTCCATCGTCGTTCAATTGTTGATTGAGCTTAGGGATAGTGGGGTTTTGTGGGAAGACGCGTTGGATTCCTTTTTTGAGGGTTCCAATCGAATGTGAGATAAAGCGGTCCCTTATCTTATCTTATCCAGGCGATCAATCCAGGTTATCTTGATTCATTTGACAAGCGAGCAGTGTGGCCTCTACCTGACAAAGCCCTTGTATGCAATATTATGAGTACGTGCCTAACATACTAAGGTTACCTATCCAGCCCCAACCGCCCAACTCAACTCTCCACAATTCCTGCCTGCCCCGCTGCCCTCTCGAGGTCACTCCGTACTCCAAAACAAAGCTTCACTCCAATACCACACCTCACGAACAAATAAATAAAAATGGCCGACGTTGACATGAAAGACGCTAAGACCGTCTCCAAAGGAGAATCGTCTGAGCCTACTAAGAAACCCAGATTCGAGGTCAAGAAGGTATGTTTATCTCTATCTTTACTCGAGAGAGGTTCACGGTCACACTCAGTCATGCGGAGCGAGTGACCAGGTTTATCGGCTAGGAGTTTGGGTGCTAACATGTTCTGGATGATGACAGTGGAATGCGGTAGCACTGTGGTCTTGGGATATCGTTGTCGAAAACTGTGCGATTTGCCGTAACCACATTATGGATCTCTGTACGAATGGCCTCTTTCTTTCTTTCTTTCTTTCTTTCTTTCTTTCTTTCTTTCTTTCTTTCTTTCTTTCTTCTTTCTTCTCTCTCACTGCTGCTATCGGTGAAGCTGGAGCTGACAACACTGTTCTGTATAGGCATCGAATGCCAGGCAAATCAGGCTAGTGCAGTGAGTGAGGAGTGTACTGTTGCCTGGGGTATCTGCAACGTGAGTTTCCCCCGTTTCAAGCAGGTATTGGGCTAACGCTAATTTCAACCCTAGCACGCATTTCACTTCCACTGCATCTCTCGTTGGCTAAAGACCCGTCAAGTCTGCCCTCTCGACAACCGGGATTGGGAGTTCCAGAAGTACGGAAAATAGATAGCCTCTCTTCCTCTCTTACTGAACGATGCCACTTTTTATTTCATGTTTTTTTGCGGCGTTAATGACGGCCGGCTGGGAAATCGATGTTCAATAATGGCCCACGCATCCTACAATTAGAGCGATGATCTATATCTGGGACGAATAAAAACGGGTGCAGAAGCTCAGTGTCTGCGATGTATATTTGGGGGGATAGTTGTGACCATTGTGTTGCTCATTTGGCCTGCTATTTCTACGAGTTCCTGGTCACTTATTTTACAACTGTGAAAAGTGCTTTGATAGGATATCCCTTTGTTTTACTGGCTCTACATTACAAAGGAAGGGTTCTGGAAAGGCTTACCTTTCTATCCATGAATTACCGAGTGCTGTCCGTGATATCTATTGGTTAAAAGACTTGATGTTCTCGCCCAAGAATTGTCTAAATGAAATGGGTCTAGGATATGGGTTGAGCGCTCTAATTAGCACCACTACACGCTGCCAGCCCCCATAGTTTCCTTTTCTTTTTTCTTTTTCTTGCGTCTCCTACTAGGACGTCTTTCCGTTCTCCGCTACCTTACTCCCGTTATCCCGGGAACCCTCCTCCTTCCTACCCAGCTGATCCTTATAGCTCCCCAGGACCCTCAAGCTCAAGCAGTACTTCCTAAGCTCATCCAGCGCAGTCTGGACATCCTGAGTATCGCTGTGCCCTTCGAACTCGACGAAAAAAATGTAATTCCAGGGCAAGAGCCTGCTGGGCCTACTCGAAATACTAGTAAGATTAAGCCCAAAATCCTTGAAGACTTTTAAACTATCGCAAAGTGCCCCAGGAAGCTTATGATCAACGGTGAAAGACAAAAGCGTCTTATCCATCTCCCCGGGTCCCTTGGACACCGGAGCCCTTAATTCCGGCTGCGCGGCTAGCACGAAAAACCTAGTAGTATTATCCGCCGAGTCCTCGATGTTCGCCGCGAGGACCTTGAGCCCGTGCACATCGGCAGCGACCTTACTCGCAATAGCGGCGGCGCCGGCATCCCCGGCGACGATCTGCGCGGCCTTCGAGGTGGACGAGACGTCGATGCGCTCAATGCCACGCGCGTTCGCACCGAGCCAGTTCTCGCACTGCCCGAAGGCCTGCGGGTGAGAGTAGATCCTGACCACGCTCGAGAGCGACGCAGCGCTCGAGAGGAGGCAGTGGTGCACGTCGAGGTATGTCACGCCACAGACGAAGGTGTCACGGAAGGAACGAGTGCGGTCGCAGAAGAGGTCCAGAGTGAAGACTACGTTCCCGTTCGTAGAGTTTTCGAAGGGGACTACGCCGTAAGCAACTGCGCCGGCTTGGACCGCTACGAAGACGTCTGTGAGGTTGATTGGTTGATCGTTAGCGTTGATGTGGAGTTCGAGGTGGGGGATGGGAAGGAAGGAGGGAAGGGAGAGAGGAAGGGGGGGGTTACCGGCGATCGTGGTCCGAGGTTCAAGAACATACTTTTCTGGGTCGAAGCACCCTAACGCTGCCTGCGTCGCTTGTTAATCCCAGTTCAATTGCTTTTTAAAAGAGGGCATATGCGAGGCAAGCATGAACTTACTTGATGAGAATATGAGCTCCTGGGCCCGAGGTATGCCACAGAGGGAAGCGGTGAGGTAGAAGGCATGTTTGCTTGAATTGAGGAGCTTTGATACTGAGACACCGGTTTAGCAATGGTATCCATGGCAGCAGAAGAAGCAACCATATTTCAAACAACGGGCGAAGCAGTCTAAATGCGAAATGCCAGAAGTGGCACCGGAAGGAGGGGGAGGGGAGGAGGGGGGTTTCCGCAGCAAGTGACGAGATTCCGGTCCCTTGTCCACATTATCTCGGACATCTGTGCCAAGAAAACTCTCGGTGTCCGCTCCTTGCCGAGGAATTTACATATCGTGCGGGACACCTAAAACCGACCTTCGGATATCAAGGTTTGCTTAGTAATACACACACAAAAAACCCCTAGTTCCTTGACATAAATTCCTATTATTATGCCAGCGTGCCCTCCTGATCGAAGATGCCCACTTCACTGTTCAGAACCAATACTCGCATGATAAAAAAAAAGATTAGGGACCATGGAATTGAAGAGGAGCTGGCTCCTGCAATTGTTGCGGAGCATTCGCTATTGGTTTCATATCATACTACTCGAGTGGAGAGGGTCGATTTCAGACGCCCAGCACCGTGGCCAGAAAGCCGGACAGGGTGCTGGGGAGTGATTATTAATCCGGATGCCCTGACAGATTTTGATAATATTTGTGTGGGGTGTCCGGATCCTAACCTCGGGGCAAATAGAACTCACATCTTTTCTATTTCTGCTCCTTATCTTATCAGATTCTCGGCATACTATGGTATTCTCGTCAACCGTTCCATCTGTCATTTCCGCCAAGAGAAGATCCAGCTTTATGCCACCTCTCACCAACGCCCTTCTGACTTACTTTGAACTCTTCCATCTTTACATATAATCACCATTCTCCCAACACACACCTTTCATTAGTTCCTTTTCTTGAAATTCCTGACCGATTTTTGACAATTTCCCCCCGCAAATTTACTACGAGATGTCGCAGGCTCAGGCAAACGATGCTGAGAGGAATATTGAGATCTGGAAGGTATGTATACATGGCAATTCCTTTGCTTTTGGTAAACGTGGCAAAAAGGAGGGTATACAGGAAGATTTTTTCGCTTTATCCTCAATTTTCCTCAAGATTGTTTACTCTAGCTAAGCTACTTTGATCCAGGTTAAGAAGCTTATAAAAAGTCTTACTGAAGCGAGAGGGAATGGGACAAGCATGATTTCCCTCATTATTCCGCCGAAGGATCAGATTTCTCGGGCTGCAAAGATGTTAACTGAAGAATATGTTAGTACGACCGTATATTTCCCTCCCAAGCATTAGTGACGGCGCCCCACCTCAAAGGCAAAGTTGGAAGCTGAAACTCTCAGTAAATATTTGAGAGGAAAGGAAACTACTCCACGGTGTCAAGTTCATGCCATTGTGTATGCCTTACCCTTTCTACAGTGTTGGTTCCGGCATAGCTGCCCAAGCTTCGGATTTCTGACATCTAACTTTTGTTTATGCATGGGAGCGCCGTCACCCTGTTGTCTGAAACCCCACAAAATAAACCCGAACATATTTGCTAATTTACTCTGTTTGCTTTCTTTTGGCTTTGTAGGGAACTGCCTCCAATATCAAGTCCAGAGTCAATCGTCTTTCTGTATTGTCCGCTATCACCTCCACCCAGCAACGTTTGAAGTTGTACGCCAGAGTCCCACCGAACGGACTAGTGATCTACTGCGGTGAGATAGTCACAAGTGAGGGCAAGGAGCGCAAAATTAGCATAGGCCTTGAGCCTTTCAAGCCAATCAATACATCACTGTACCTTTGCGACAACAAGTTCCATACCGAAGCTCTATCAGAGCTCCTTGAATCTGACAGCAAATTTGGATTCATTGTGATGGATGGTGGCGGCGCCCTTTTCGGAACTCTCAGCGGGAACACGCGGGATGTTATCCACAAGTTCTCCGTCGCTCTCCCAAAGAAGCATGGCCGAGGCGGTCAATCTGCACTTCGTTTTGCCCGCCTTAGGGAAGAGAAGCGGCATAACTATGTTCGAAAGGTTGCCGAGTTGGCCGTTCAGCACTTCATCAGTGCTGACAAAGTCAATGTTTCTGGCTTGATTCTCGCTGGGTCAGCAGATTTCAAGTCTGAGCTTGCCCAGAGTGAGCTATTCGATCAGAGGCTACAGGTCAAGATTATCAAGGTGGTTGACATCTCACATGGTGGAGACCTTGGATTTAATGAGGCAATAGAGCTGGCATCTGAAACGCTCAGCAATGTCAAATTTGTACAGGAAAAGAGGTTGATTGCTAGGTACTTTGAACAGATCTCCCAGGACAGCGGAATGATCTGCTATGGTGTTGAGGATACCTTGAGGGCATTGGAACTCGGCGCTTGCGAGAGTAAGTGCACAATACCGCATACAACCTAGCACCCACCTCAGGATTAAAAGGAGCAGAGCATAAGCTAACATATATTTCCTTGCTCTAGCTCTCATTGTATTCGAGAATCTTGATGTCACGCGCTGGACACTCCAGTCCTCCAGTGGAGCCCCAGTAATTCTTCACACCACCAAACTCCAGGAACAGAACCGAGAACAATTCATGGATAAGGAGTCAAGCCAAGAAATGGAAATCATTGAAAAAACCCCCTTCCTAGAATGGCTAGCAGAGAAGTACAAGGACTTCGGTGCAACTCTTGAATTCGTATCTGATAGGTCTGGAGAAGGCAATCAGTTTGTCAGGGGCTTCGGTGGCATTGGTTCAATTCTCAGATACAGGGTTAACTTTGAGCAACTAGCTGATATGGACGATGAGGATGAATACTACGATAGTTAGCATACCCCCCCAGCAACCTGTTACAAGTTGCAGTAGCTGATAGGATGGCAGATTGATGTTTTTGCTCCCTCGCATATAAGTGCGAGGATGTATCTCCAGACACTGGTCTGAGGGCGTCCCGCGGAGGGCTGCATTGTCGCCACTTTTGCGGTAACTGTGCTGCCACTGATAGTGAGGAGGTGGATGAGGGGTCGTGGCAGAGGGCTGGCCCGATTGTTTCAATCAATTAAGCTATTTCACACTCAAGCGGTGAGTTTTCCACCTTTGCTCCTACTATGTTTACGGGATTCAATGACTAATGGATATTGAACAGACATTGAGAAAAGCACAGGGCAGAGCGGGGAAACGCTATCTCTGCCGAATTGATGGAAATAGTAGGGGTGTTGAATTGGAACTCTGGATGAGGGCAAAAATGTTTTGTTATGCACAGCTTTTTTTTTCTGCTTTGAGTTGGGGATCGGTTGGCTGGCCTTCTAGGTTGGTTATTGCATACTTTCCCAAAATAAAAAACAAAATAGACGTCTTTGGGTTTCTTTTATATACGATGGCCCAGAATTTCAGGTGATTGGTGAGAGTGAGGCTGTTCATGTAGAGTCACTCGGCGGCACATGCTCCTCAGATTCGATAGCATCGCCGTGGCGTCTATTAGAAAAGAAATACGCCCCACCCACTCTATCACCGACCCCACCTATTCAGTAAACAACTTTTCCGTAACCTCCGCAAACCCTCCCTCGATAACCCACATATCCGCCCTATCCTCCTCGCTAAGTGGTGCATTCCCCTCGCGCACAACAATCCCACCTATCATCCCAGCCTCCATAGCAGCCTTAACCTCCCCAACATGGTCACTCAAGAAAACCCACCCCACTCCTCCCGCCTCCTCCCCTCCAACCTCACTCAGAATCTTCCGATAACTCCCCGCCTCAACCTTCGCGCCAACCCCCGTATCAAAAAACCCATCAAAGACCGACCTGACGTCCCCCTCGGACGAGTACCGGAAGAACAGCTCCTGCGCCCTAACGCTCCCGCTAGAATACACGTACACCCTCACCGGTCGGGGATGCTGCGAGCGCCACGCACGTATGGCCGGGAGAACATCGGGGTAAATCGGAGCGACCAAGTCTCCGGACTCGTAGCCGGCCTGCCAGAGGTGTCCTTGGAGGGCCTTCAAGGCGGGGGTTTTGGAGTTTTGGGCTGTCAGGGTTTGTATGTGCTCGATTAGGGCTGTGGGGGTTGAGGTGTGGGCTTGGGGGAATGCGGATATTAGGGGGTTTGTTTGAGTGTTGGGGGTGGTGGCGGCGGTGGTGGTAGTTGTGGTGGTGGTCCAATTTTGCGAGAGGTAGGTTGGGAGAGCTTCGAGGGCGTAGGGGTATAAAGTGTCTTTTACGAAGGTTATTGGGCAGATGGTGCCTAGGTTTGTTAGCTGGATTGAGGGAGGGAGGGGGGGGAGGGGGGGGAGGGGGGAGCGGAAGGAATGGGGCGGAACCTTCAATGTCGATGAGGATTGCTTTTGGAGGCATTGTGGTGGGAGTTTTAGATTGGGTTTTGTTTGTTTAAGGATTGGGTTTTGGGATGAGGGTGAGAGGTGGGAAAGAATGAAAGAAGGAAGGAAAGAAGGAAAGGAGAGGGGGAGGGGAAGAGGAAGCTAGGGGAAAGGAAGGCAATTGAAAATAAAGGAAGAGTGGCGGGGTCAAGCCTCTCCCCTCCCCGCCTATTATCATCATTATTATTATTATTTCACTCAGTTGTCAAATATACCTCCAAATACCCTCCGCAGTTTTGCGTCAATGCTTCCCTGCAAGTCAGAACCTCGGAGACATGCACGATCACTCGAATATGAAAGCATTACCCGGCCGTATAATACTTTAGGCAATGAGACCAGAAAGAAGGAAACGACATAACTACACCTTCACCACCACCACCACCACCACCACCACCACTACACAAAAGGCAAAATCCCCAAAAATGGGCCTCCGGGGACCCACACCCCCCGAAAAAGACCCCCGCGAAGCATCCGCAGACGCAGAACTATCAGAACTCCTCTCAAACCTCACCTCCGAAACCACCACCAACACCACCACCACCACCAAACCCGGCCCAACCCCCCCAGCACAATCCAAAGCAAAAGAAGAAGAAGAAGCAGAAGCAACAGCCTTCCCAACCGAAATGTCCTGCATAACCGCCTTTGACGAAATGTACTATTGCTACTCCCTCGGCGGGCAATTCTTGAATGGTAATTTCCAAATACTTCTTTCCTTTTCCATTGGCAGGGGTTGATGGCGAGGGCAGTGTACAGGTACGGCGAGCTCAAATCCTGCAGCGAAAAGGCGGCCGATTGGCGCTTCTGCATGCGCACGCGGAGTTATGGGCCTGTGGCGCGGAGGGCTATGATCATGGCGAGGTTCCGGGAGAAGGCGGTGAGGTATAAGGTTGGTAGGAGTAGTGAGGATGTGTGGGAGGTTAGGAGCGGGCCGCTTGTTGGGGCTTTTGGGGGTGGGGGGGAAGGGAAGGAGGGGGGGGGGGGAGTGGAGTAAGTTAGGTTCGGCATGACACAAAAACTAATTTATTTATTTTCTTTCTCCACTTTTATGGCTTTTTCTTCTTCTTCCTTTTCTTTTACCTCATCAGGTGAAGGAGGGTGGAAATAAATAAATAAATAAATAAATACACCCCTGAAATGTTCCTGCATGTACAATAGGTGTTTTTTTCTTGAAGAAAGCTATAATACCTTCTTCCGTGCGTGGTATCATGCAAAAGGAGCATAGGGCTGCATACAACAGCCCGACGAAGACCGGGAGAAACACCACAGGCCAGATCTGGGACAGGACAAGTGGAAAATATGAGCCAATCAGATACAAAGTAAGATTCCATTTTCAACCTTTACTGCAATGGTCTTTCCGAATTATGCTCGCCGAACAGGGCTGCCCGCCCTAGATGTGATTACCCACTTCACCTCGCCTGTGGGGCTACGCTGCCCCCCCCCCGCCGCCATCACCAAATCGCACGCACAACACGGAAATACAGTAGCGTGACCTAACAATCGTATATCACCATCACTACATCCCATGAATACCTCTTACACCTGCCTCGTCCTCACCCTGCAACAATTCCCACTCCAAAAAAAACCTAAAGTAAACAATAGCATAGTACTGTATATATACTCCCCTAATATCCAATCTCAGCCTCGGAGAGTGACGATATATAATACGAATCCTCCTTTCCAAGCATTATCAATACAAAGAAACAATAAAAACAAAAATAAAATAACCGCCACGCCAACCCACCACTCCTTATAAACACACAGGCGGGGGAGGGGGCTAATATTCTGCCAACCAAAAAAACTTCAACGAAGGAGAGAAAAGGTCACTTCCAAACGAATCGAATCGTCAGCCTAGTCACCATCCATGCTTCGTGAGCTTCTACTGCAAATCTATTCCATTCCACATACTGCCCACCCTCCCAATACAATGAAAGAAGCAAGATAAAATTCCCAGCCACCCCAACCGACCCAGACCCATGAAATAAAGACAAACCAAACCAAAGCCCAAGACAAACACGAAAAAGAGCGAATGAGAAGTACTTATTGAAGAACAGCTATCACACAAACGGGAAAACAAAATGTCAGGATATTCTGAACATGATTTAAAAGGGGGTCCTAGTATATAGCACTAAGAGTAAGAAGTATAGAGTAAATAATAGTAATAATACACGAAGCCTAGGAAGGAAGGAGGCGGGTGGTAAAGTATGGTAATGTAACGAGTGACAGAAGGATTTCTTGATATTCTACCAAACTAGAAGGACAGGATAGATGGATGGATGGGCGGCGGGTTGGTAGCAGGGTGATGAATATAAAGAAAACACTCAATCAAGACCAACGGGAGGTAAATCAAGAAAAAAGGTAACGTAACGGGACCAACATGGGAATCATATGGCGTACGCAAGCCCTTTTATGCAAATGACAGAGAAAATGGCAGAAAGACAAAAAACATTCCCTTTTACACCATTCACCGCTTTTCCATCGAGTTCGAGTCATCGAATGGACTAACCGTTCTCTGTGATGACATAGCTGTAGTATCTAGGGTCCTCGGCTGGCGTTGAGCTAAGCTCTGTGATAGCCGTCGGGCATCACCAGCTAGTGGCTGCCCAGAGCTGGGTGGGCCCGGCGTGTCATCCACCGCCATTGAATTAGTGTCCGAGAAGGGAGAGCTAGTATCCATATCAGTAATGCAACTGCTGCACGCCGACTGGGGACGCTTGATCCGCTGGCCTGGCTTGATATCGTCATCCGAGTCATCCGAGTCGTACATGAACGATGTTGTGCTGTGATTCTCGCCAACAGCATCCTCCGGTAGGTCGGTTTTTAATTTCTTTACGCTATTCATCCTATTCAAAAAGGTCGATCCAACAGAGAAGGCCGGACTCGGCGGCACTTTGTCCAATGTAGATTGTCTTGCCTTCCCCTTCCCGTTCAGGTACAAAGCTGGTACCGGCGGAACAGTTGACGACGGTGAACTGGCGATAGATGTAGCGAGACTGCTTCCTCCCTTGACCGTAACCACGGCAGCCTTTACGGCGCGGATAATGTTAGGCTGGGAGACCACAGCATTCTGACCATAGATTGTAGTCGCGACGGATGACCTATTATCATTGTTGACAGTGTACATGGAACCACGTAGTATATCGTCGGCAGAAAATTGGAAGCCACCAGCCAATGGAGATCGGGGATATTGCGAAGCTGTTGGTGAACCCATCATTGGGAGAGGTGGAATAGGTGGAACCAAATGGGATGGTGTAGGGGGCCCTGAGCGATTGGTGACACCAGGAATGTATGCGATCTGGATGACGTTTGATGCACGGGTACGAACGGTGGACGCGATCGAAGCAACGGTATGGGTTGACGCCTGAATAACCGTTAGAACATGGTATATAAAAAGCAGACATCACGTGGGCTTACCCTCGCGCTCTTTAACATCCCAAAATCGTTCTCCTTTTCGGCAGCCGTTGCGGCCATTGAAATCCTTTCCTGCTTCTTCTTTTTGACAAATGTCCTATAGAGCAAAAACCCAATAATACCCGCCGCTGCCAATCCTCCAAACACCCCTCCCACAATTGGTCCAACAGATGGTGAAGATGAATCACCGCCACCACCACTGCTGCTGCTGTTGGCACTACCCTGAACGTCGGCACAGGTCGCCTTTGGGCAAGCATCGCACGTCTGAACGCTTAGAGTACAGTACTGATTTGCAGCACATTTACCGCACGGAGGAACCTGACAGTCTTTGACGCAGTTGGGGTTTTGTCGTGCGAAGAGATCGTGACCGGGGCCTACATTCAGGAGTAATCAGTTGAAAGTTCAAAATGACATTTCTAAACAACAAACAAAAATAAAAAGTGGGAGCTCACCGGGAGTATAAGCTGCGGATGTCGTAAGCGACTGAAGCGAAAGTACCAGGACAAGTGACAACATGGAGAGGAGCGAGCGTGGCAAAGTCATGACTGTTTAGGGATAAGGTTGGGCTTCCGAGTCTCTGTTCAGGAAGGAATGGTTAAAACGGGGGGAACGGTAAGAGTAAGTGAGAGAGAGAAATCAAAACAGAGAAAAAAGGGAGCGGCTATAGATTCAAGATCTACAAAAATGAGTGTAGGGTTAGGAAGGAAGGGAAATGGAAGGGGAAATGGGAAAGAAACGAAGGAACCCGTCCGGCGGCGAGGAAGAAAGCAATCAAAGAAGGAGCGTGAGACTGGACCAGTCAGGTGGAGGGGGAGGGGGAGGGGGTAGAGCGAATGAGTGGATTGGTGGAGATGGGGGTTGGCGGGTTTATGGTTGACGGAGCGGGAAAGGGAAGGGAGGAAAGAGGGAAACAAAGGAAAGGGAGTTTAGGAGATGGCGAAGATGTGGGTGTGCGGAATTGAGAGCGGTAGAGAAGGGATATCCGTTGGTTGTTGCCAGGGATGGGAAGGAACAAACGCGTACAGACAAAAGTGGAAATTAAAGTGACAGAAGCGAGCGAGTAAAACTGACCTTTTGGGGGGGCCTCTGGCTCACTGAAAAAGACCTTGGATGCTTTCACTGCCTAAAAACTAGTCCCTCCCTAAGCGATCCCCGTAAGCAGCGGTAGAGAGATGGTCTAGACCAGACCAGGCCAGACTTGGAAAAGAGAAATAGGAGTGGAGGAATGAAGGAAAGAAAGAGATGTTCGAGTTGAATCACGGTAGTTTAGTATCGAGAACTCATGAAATCTTTCTTGTTCCTCCCTCCCTTTCCCCTAATTCGCCCCTTTCGTTAAAATCGCGGATCAACTAAAAACAATAAACGAGAGTCGTAAATAGTCGTTGGCTGTAGGGGGGTGAAGGAAAAGAGTGAGCGACCGAATGAACGGAGGGAGGGTGGGGAGGTGGGAGAATGAAAAGGGAGCGAAAGGGAAAGGAAAGGGAAGGAGTGACAACTCACAGGATGCCGTACTGCGACCAAATACCGGTACCAGCGCTCGAAGATAGCAACACTGGTAGCAGCTTGGAAGAAAGAAAGAAGGTGGATGGCTGAGGTGGTACAGGTAGATTAATCGTTGAGTACGGTAGGATGGCACAAGAGAATATCCTCCCCCCCATTACGGTACAGTCCTGTCGTCTCCCCATACAATTGCGATGACCTTTTGGACGAGACAATGCATTCAATTTTCCACATGCCAGGCACCGTTGAATCCTAGCCTATCATTCAATTATTCACTTTCCAGAGGCAATAACTACCGGTACATACCCTATGTCCAACGCCCCCCCTCCCCCCCTCCCCACCAATAGTGTGCCCTACTCTTCCTGTCTATAGAATAGTAGAGTATGATATCGCACTGTATATTTGCGCTGCTCGTTGTCCACCTTTGCTGCTCGCTTTTGCTGCTGCAACCTTGCTCTCATAGCCTGGGTTAGGCTCACGGGAGATGAGACGGGGGGACGTCTGGCTCCACACGGAAGATGTTCCACGCAAGGGGTGTGCTTACCCAGGAGTTGGTGGGGGTGGTGCTTTCTTGCCTGTTTCCTGTCAAAAAGGTGCGACAGGGTACCCCAAGAAGAAGAGCAATAAATCCCGCCCAATTTGCCCTCCCTGTCAACAAACAATGCTGTGAGCATTCCTTGAGATGCACCCTCTTCCACTTCAGTGACCAGACTCACACTCTCCCTCGCCCGTCGGATTCCAGCTGCCACAAAGACTAGGTAGCCGGCGCACTCTTTAATCAATCGATTCATACCGCATACTATAACAAGTACAAGTCTAATTCACAATCTAAAAGCACTCTACTTGTAAGCTCGCACTAACAAGAGTCCTTCGCAGTAAGTTACACCGCCCTGCCCGGCGAGATCCCGCCGTAACCCGTTTCCCACCTGGGGTATAATAAGTAAGTTAACTTTTTTTTGAATTTGAGGGGCGCCACCTCTTCCCTGTCTCCAGGTGTTCTTGAAAGTATTCACACCATTTTTCCACTCGCACTTCCTTTCTGCCGGTACCTCAATAACTTCTCCACCACATACATCCCTATCATTACTGATATCGTACCTTACTTTTTTTCTTCCGAATAATTGCTTCTCCATTGTGTCCGCTACGTATGCTCAAGTAGCACTTACATACAGCACTTACGGCCTTGCTCGGCTGCCCTGCAGCACACACCCACGCACGACCACCCACAACCACTCACCTAAGCCCCCATCTTCACAGTAATAAAAACGATCGAATCACTGTGTTCAAACCGAATAAAAACTTACATTACGATATTTGCCTTGCCGGAACCCGGTGGATATCCTACAGTACGTGCTACGCAAAAATATGAGCGCACCCTATCATTCATCCATCCCCAAGCCACACTCCATGGCACTCCTCAGCCGCATCCCCGAAAAGCAGCCCCTCGCGGGCCGAAACCGACCAAACCACCCGGACCATAACTAGAACTGCAAAAAGATACGGGTAAGCAAAGGAAAGGAGGTAATAGTCTGGATGTTAATGTATCGTATTCGAAAAAAAAAACAAAGTATACGTACAAACCAACTACCGGCCACACTCGTTTATGCCGCATACACCAACCCAGGCGAGGTTGACATCGGACGAACGATAGAAAGAATCGTATCAGTTGATGAGGGCAGCTTGCCTTGCGCAGCTACATGGTCATTAGCACACTTGGAGTTCGCGCCAGGTTTCCCGGTAGCCCAATATCATACTATTTCTCCTCCACCATTAGCTACTCGAGTACACTGTAGTGAATACCCCGTTGTTGTTGCTTAAAACGCCAAGATGGGGGGACATATTCTGAAGAACAAGCTCAGACCATATTATTGTTATTCCCACTGAACTTGACCCTGATGGGTTCAAACTAGACGAGTTCTAGCTTGGAACAAGATACACATACTTGTACAAGCAAGAAATGCCCAACGGGTTGATTAAAACCGTACTCAAACATTATACAAACAAGGGGTACAAACTGGCCAAGGCGGCTGCACGGTGATAGAGACTTTCAAGTGGAACTCGGAAATGTTAATCTGCACCGTATAAAGCTAGCCTCCGATCAAAAGGCACATATGATCGTAGGAGAGATACCGGTACGGTAGTCCAGTAGATGCCAAACATTGCTATTATTATAAACCAAGAAGATCGCACACCTCTACCACCGGTACCAAATGGATAAGCTACGACAGGACAGGAGTAGCAGAACGAAACATGTCAAAAAGAAGCCATCAGAGCACTACTCGTAATGTCCTGACGTTTGTGAACACACAACTGCTATTGCATACCGCCAAAATTCAGCTTTTTTGCCCTGATCTTGGCATCATGCAATAGCGGTCGTGTTCACAAACGTCAGGACATTACGAGTACCAGACAACCTCAATAGCAATGAAGAGCAACAAATATCTACTAGTAGACTACACATTAGCCCACCAAAGCAACAACGACCCTACCTATCTACCTACATGTACCTACTTACCTCCAAAGAAACGCAGTGGAACCTCCAAGAACACAAATACAGCGGGAGAATTATTCCCAATTATTCCCCCTCGCTCCCTCCTTTCCAACTACAACCCACCGTACCTCTAGCCGTCCTATCAAACAACCCAAATACCAAAAAAAGAAAAATAGCTACCGGCACAATAACTCCACTATGGGAGGAACAAGCAACATCCCCCCACCTCGCAAAAAAAAAAAAAAAAGGCTGCAACATCGCATGAAGGCTGAAATGATAATTCCTGCAGGGATAGACGCTGACATACTTGAGTACTACACAAGCACCTTGCAAGTATCACCATACTCCCAGCAGAACAGACGGAACAGTACCACACCAGCAGTAGGTATGGGTATAGGTATGTGTATTTACCAGTACAATAGAACATGTCGGCTAAAACCCCCAGCAGGAACGATGGTCATTCATTCATTCACTTGCACTTGTTAATAATTGTTCCTGCGCTGTTCCTAGAGATTACGATTACCACCCCCCCCTCCGCCTCCGTTTTGTCTTACGGTATGATATTAGCTCACTTCTTCACCTCCAGCTGAGGATGTGAGCAAGTAAGTAAGTAAATAAATAAATAACCATCCCAATCCACTCGTCAAGGTTGAGGAAAATACGAACATTAGACAATCACGATCAATACGCCCCCGGTAGCCAATTGCGAGCCATTCCGGTTCTACTCTATTTGAACTGTGCTACGGTGAGGTGAGGTATCGGTTGGCTGGTTGGTTGGTTCGTCCAACGAAGGTGCAAATGCATGTCTCGGGGGAGAGTGCGTAGTTTGTGATCCGGTACCTGGAGGATCTGTGCCTGCGCTGTTCTCAGGTTAACCTGACAGAAGAAAGAAATGATGAACGGTGATGGTGACAATGTCTCTCTCCGCCACGGACGGCATGGTTCCGAAGAAGCATACGGTAGTAAAACTTGGACTTTTTGCTGGCGGATTCATCTAAAATTTTCCTAAATTTGGAGTAACCCTCCCTCCCCCACCACCCCCCCCCCCCTCCTCCTTGAGAAAATATGATGCCATTCCCTCTGGCGAAATCATCCAAATAATAGATTAGAAATATAAATATTTGTTTTTCGCTTTATGGTTACGCGAGATGCCGTTATTGTGCTTCCCGTGCCGTATGACAGGAGTGGGAATTCAACCTGTGCGCAACTTTAGATTATCAAATACCGGTATGATATAATTTTGTAGTCCACTGCCGTACTGCAGATATTATACAACATGATTCCCATCATTGGCTTTGAGGGCATTAACTAAAATTTAATAGAAATGGGGTTAAAAATAAAAAGTGGGGATTTTTTTTTTTTTACAAAATCGGCGGGGTAATTACTTTTTTAAGGGGTTTCTTTTCTTCTTGAAATTCCCCTAATTTAGTATCATATTATCGAAGAACTACGAATATGAAGGCTGGCCCTGTCGACGGGCACTACCCATACCGATAATGTCCTATGATAAAAAATCAACTGAGCACCTCTATCGCACCATACCGGTAAACAAACGGTATCAAACCCTACGCAAAAGTAGCACGCTAATTCTGATACCGGACTAGCTAGTCCATGGTTCCAAACCCCCGACCCACTACCGCTAAAGCTGCAAAACACCCCCAGGCACGATAACACTCATTCAGTACCGCACCGTACAGCCCTGATCCTGATACTTGCCACTGCTACGCTACCTATCCTATCACACCTCCCCCGCCGTTTCGTTTCACCTACATTGAAACAATTCCACCCATTCATCCTCCCCATGCACCCATGCATCTATTCCAGAATTTCCCCATTAAAAATTAAAAATTAAAAAACGCTGTGACGCCTGTCAATTCCTTCCTGTCATTCATTAATTCACACAACTCTCGCCCTTTCGTCAACTCGCATGACAGCCGAAATGACGGGAGCACAGGTGGTGAGTTAACAGGGAGGGGGGGTATTGTATATTGTATACAAGAGCCTCGGTATGGTGATGATGATGATGATGGAGGTTTGTCAATTCTTGCAAGACCAGAGCGGGGGAGATGCAGAAATCCAAGCTCCACCACCAATGACCATTTTTGCTCGTGATATATAGAGCACGAGTATCACGGTAGGGTAGCGACAGAAGGTGGCATCATTTTCGCCCGCTGGTTTCACATGTTTGAGAATGTTCAGCGGGTATGATAAAAGAAGTGCCGTGGCGGGGAGGAGGATGATGGGCTTTGGCAGGTATCATACTATACACCGGTATGGTGCAGGTGTGAAAAAGCTGAAGAGAGCACGGCGCTTGGTAATTTCCGTGATTAACTCCCATACAATATCGGGGTCGGACAATTGTCAATCCTTCTCTCTCCCTCTTTGATAGTGAGTGGGCTTCCCTCTTTCTCCCACAGCCTTGAACCACCACCCTAAAACCTCCCTAAAGAGGAGGTGTAGAGCAAACCCCAACGCTCTGCCAATCCTTCTGCTCACATCAGTCGCATGTACCCGAAGACCCGGTTTCAGGACCAGTATTAACCTAACCATGGCATGCAGACCGATATGATAACGAGACTCGCGGGTTTCATAAGTATCCGAATACCCGAATGCCAAGGCACATCAAAAGCACAGACCCTTTGCGTCAAGATGTCCAGATATCATTGAAATTCGCAAGTAGCACATCCCCAGCAAGCACTATACCGGTACCCGTTGACGATAACGGCCGAGTACAAAAGATCAAAAAAAAACCAATCATCCATATTTATAGACGGAGGGGGGGGGGGCGGGAGTCCCCGTACAACGCAGAGAATACTACTCCCTATTATCACTAAAAACACGATACTAGTATCGTAGGCTTTGCGTAACCACGGCAGCTACCCACATTCAACCAACCAGCCACGAGACCACTACAAATATCTGCCTACCTACCTACAGCACAAACCGCGGAACGGAAACTATACTTCCGTGAAGCGAAAACCCAGGTGTGGAGGATCGCTGAGTTGATCGCGGAGATGACGAGGGGGTGGGGTGCCGAGGTGGTATTCTTAGATTATGATAACGGTCATTATTCCGGTGGGGGTGATCAAGAGAAAGAGAGAGAGAACGAGTGCTCCAGGATACTGGAGGACAACCGGTAGAACCACGCGTTTCCCAAGAAAGGGCAGAAACGTGCTTCAACGTGCAGGCATAGTCGACAGTTAGCAGCTGAGGGCAATCGGCACAAAGGAAAAATAAAATAAATGAATAATAAATGATCGAGTGAGTTTCCGTGCGTGCGTGCTGAGGATGCATCATACCACTCCAACCTCACTCCAAGTGTGATATTCAGGAACTTTTATTAAGTCACGATCATTGTACACTCGCATCCGCAAAGTTCTCGTAACAAGTTCGGTATTCCTATCAACATGGACCTAGATAACAAGAAAGCCACAACCCTTTCTCGAGAGATCTTTTTTAATCCAGTAATGGCAGATTCCGTAGAGCATATTCAAAAAAAAAAAAAAAAAACTTCCCCATAAACAGCCTCCGCAACCCCCCAGTTTAAGGCCATAAAGACTTCGCGATATGTCAGACTTTGTGGACACGAGTGTGGTTAAAACCTTCCCATCGCAGGGCCAAATCATAAACATCCACTCACCCCCATTCTATCATCCCAGGAACAACTATAAAAAAAAATGAAAAAAGCCGGCGCAGCAACCTGAGTCTTTAAGCCTTACTTGCAGAGGCTACTCAGTTCTACTGAGCGAAGTGATCGTGTTCGTGGTATCTTGCATCCCATGAAGGTCTTGCTCAGTATCATTCTTTCGTTCGGCCGCATTCCTATAATATCTCCCATAAACGGTCATTACGCCACAGCTATAAGATGATGCGGCAAAGGCTATAAGGGGTTCCCTCCACTTGGAAACTAGGGGCTAAAAAATATTATAAAATGTAGTTAGAAAAAGGGATATTTCAAAACTGTAGGGGTTCTTAAACAAACCAGAGAGCTTCTTGAGTCTGAGCATGGTATATTTAGTGAGCAGTGGAGGAAAAATCGGATGTGCATGTAGGTGGGGTGATTGGAAGACAACCAGGGGTTTAGGCAGGAGTTATCCACTCAATTGTGGAAGAATTAAAAAAACAAAAATGTAGCTTGTATCATAGCTACAAAAGAACAAACCCCTACCAAGAATAAAGTTATTTTTTTCTTCCTCCCTTCCTTCCGCCAACCCTTTCCCTCAACCAATCCCATCTGGCCTCATTCATCCGCATTCGAGGATAAAACCCAAAAAAAGTGGTAAAGGAAGGAACACAACTGAAAAAAGCTTAGTGACAAAAATGAAGAGTGAACATGCCAAAAAGAAAAAGAAAAGAAGGGACAACCTAGACCAAATACCTGATTACCACATCTCGGTAATACTAATCTAACGGAAAACCTTGGCTTTCTGACAGTGAGATCATCAGTTGGGAGGTCATATCCGTTTAATAAGGCATTGACTTCACATTCTATCAATAGTTAGTAAACCTCATGTGAGCAGGCAGGGACTGCTTGGGGCAGACCATCTAGGGTATTGATGGTTGCCTTGTCTGATGGGAAGTTTGGAATGATTTTATTGGCAGGAGTTTATAGGGGATACAAAGGCGTCCAGTAACTACTGCCACTGGTTGCAAGAGGTTGCAAGAATAAGTCCTCACAACCACCATGTCCCAACTATCATGAGATTCAGACTTGGGCCCAAATTAAAGAACCAGAAGAAGAGGTGACAAACAAAATATATGGTGGTGGCATATATATCAAGACACTCTTTCCGGATCTTTAGTTTGCGCTTGAGTAATGCTATTGCAACCACAACTATAATGACTATTAATTCTGAGCCCTGTATATTTGGGTTCCTCCCTCCCTTCAGGAGCATGAAATCTGACCTTAGATTTTGACTACTCTCTCAATTTGAGTCACCCATAGTATTGCAATGGTTGAGTGCAGGTAATTGTGGTTGTGCCTGTTATCCTCAAGTTCCCCTTAGCTTACACAGCTTGCACCATTTACTCTTACCTGTTACTGACCTCAGGACATTGGTAACTGGAGTATTGTATAGTAAGGTAAAGTAATGGTAAACTAGCTTTTCCGAGTGTGTCAAGCTTACATGAAACAAGTAAGTAAGCTAAGAAATTACATTTTTAACTTTGAATACCCTTGGTGGGTGCATTCTTGTATACTTGGCGATTTGTAAAGTATTCGGATGAACTGCCAAGACACAAGAGTTTACCGTAACCACTCTGTACTAGTATATAGAGACTGTTGCCAAGGGGGCCAACTCAGTTCTCTGGCCAATTGCAAGAGAAATCAGGTTTGATGGCTGCTCACGCAAAAAACCCTCTACCAATATTCCGTACACCATGCGCAGCACAGTGCTTCCAGGATCACATACAGCAACAAGCACAAGTTCCGGAGAGAGAAAAACCACTCTTAACTTACAGACCAACATTCCACCACCATTCCTTACGTAATCCAAAACCGAGTGAGGATTCATGATCGCCGTTTCAAGTATGCTCTCCACCCGACGATCAAACGTGCCCCTTAATGGCACGGACCTTGGGGGCCCCTGTCCTCCCCCCCCAGCGGAGTTTCAGATGGGTTCAGCTGGTGTACGGTGCTGTGCGTTAGTAAGCTACCGGTGTTCTAGCTGATGTCTTTTCTCCCTTCCTTTCCTCTTCCTTCGGGGGCGAGAGTGGTTGGGGGTTGCGTTATGTTGAGTGGTGATGAGGTGATGGTGGAGTACCGTGGTAGGCCCGACCGCAATTCCGGTCTCCTTGTGCACTCTATATGATGGAAATAGTGCTTATGGAATGCACTTTTGTGTGCTAACTCTTTGGAATTGTGCTCTAGTATACGTGTATTCGGCATGCGTCTCTGTGTACTCGAGTGCTAGCTTATCCAACGACCGAGTGAGCGAGCGAGATTATCGGACTAGAGTGGAACAAGTAGGAATTCCGGGCCAGATGCCCCGGCCAGTTCCTATCATACCATCGTGGCTGTGCCGTGAAGAGTACGTGCCCTATACTATTATACATCGTAATGATTGATAAAGCGAGACATGGATTGTCGTCAAGTTGGTTCCCCTGAAGGCTCACTCGCCTGTGTCTGAGGGGGGGGATTCGTCAGATTACGGCAGGTACCGTCTTCGAGGAGAATACTACGAGTACTCTTGCCTCCCTCTCTTGCCTCCCCCTTCGCTAGGCACTCACGCCACCACCACCACCTGAGTTAGTCCTTGGGCTTCACTCGACGCGGTGGCTTTGAAACCGAGTTCACTTTGTTAACCCCCATCGCGAATTCTCACTAGATTGTGCATTCGTATCATTGGTGGGTGGGGGGGGGCTGGAATCACTTGCGTGGTGTTCCTGTGGAAAATTCGGCTCACGCCCTCCCCTTCCTATCAGGCACTTAGGATAGCAATAAAGTTTATCGCGATAGGGTTAAAAACGACACGACAATTATGCTAATCTTGCAATTCTTTATTTGTTTTCACTTATATGGTATGATATGTGGAGCAATTCCCCAGATTTTGCTTTTCAACCCTGCGTCAAAACTTGACGAGGACATATCAGGAGATATATGATTGGTATTATATTATATAGTGAGTGGTCTTGGTGCGATATTGCATATTATGGTACTGTGCTAAAGTGGCTAATGAACCGTGAGCACTTGGGGAGATATCTGAAGGAATTATATATACCATGATACTAATTTTCTTAATCACAGCTCCAGAGTGCCCTGAATGGAAATATTGAAGTGCCACCGGCATCATAGCATGATTCGAGTTATCATCCACATACCATCCCACTCACCATTTTGCCAACCAGCCTCGTACGGTATAATACTACCGGCTACCCAACCACAAACACCACAAGAAAATACGCCCCGAAAAAGGCTTGAGAGAAAGATTCGCCCTTTCAAATAAGTCGCTCTTGTCCCAGAATGATGACAACCTCGATGAGAAAAGGAATCCTTAGTCCCCACCCAAATTCCATCATCCTCCCCAATATTTTGTTTAAAAAATAAACAAACAAATTTTACACTTTTCCGCCACAGAAATCCCTTGCAGGAGGAAATGACGTGACCTTGAGCGCCTAGAATTCACTTTTTTTCGAACCAGTCCGGTAGTGCAGTTGCAGCAGGTTGGGATTATGAAGTGTATTTCCAGTAAACATTTTTTTCCGGTCTCGGGGGACCCTACACGGACTCTAAAACTAGGTCTCAGGTCTCGAATCTTGATGTGGTGCTGGTAATGTGCTCGTCAGGAAATGTTTCCGCTGAGCGGGAAATGATTGTGATTGGGTGCCGGTGTAGGCTAACTTTTGGTTCATGTTGTGAGCTTCTACTAGCAGTATCCTGCTGGGAAAAAAAACAAAAAACAGAAAAAAAAGCGCGATATACTCGAGTATATTTTTGGATGTGCCCCTGGAATGTAAATATTGACTTGTATCGTGTTGTGAAAGATAAACAGTAAACAAGTTCAGCCCCCGTTACCTTTGTGTCATGTTCTACTGCGATACGGGTGGTGTCAATGCTGATAAGTGATGATTCAGACAAGTAATGTCTTTTTTTCCCTTGCTCCCGCCTTTTCTGACGCAGTAAAAATAAAACTTGCAGCCATCACCCACTGTTGAGGTCAAGTAAAGAGAAAAATAAATGCACAAGGAACTGGTAGATATGCCCGGAACCATCATTACAAGAACCTCTTTCAAAGTTATCCAGTGCGCATGGGGGTCGCATTAGGATTAACAAGTACAAAACCGAGATAGAAATAGAGAGAATCCATCCGTCAAGTTCGGGGTGAATAGAGAAAAATAAATGATGAAACCTTTATAAGGAAAAAAAAAACGTTGAAATCATGAAAAGCTATAGGATGATCACCCCCTCCGCTTCCGTGCACCCTTTGGATATCATCGACCCCTCAATGTACAAAATGCCAACTATCCTATTCGATTCCCCCAAGAAATATGCACTATAAATCCACCGCACATATCTTTTTCATCCAGCCAAATCCACCATGTCCGTACCCGCGGCCCGACCTCTTTAACGTCTTGCAAAGCAGCAGAGAATGGATGCTCTTCCGAGGAAGTAACAACATCCGATGAATCTAACAAAACTCAACGCAGCGGTAGCCCACAGCAAACCCTTGAAGTAGTTGGCAGTTCTGGTGGCAGCAGCGTTTTGTTTCTATGGCAATCATTAGTAAGTACGCTTTCTCAAGCATCATCATAGAGTAGGATATTTACCGAGAATCCAAAGGAATCAAAATTGTCCGAGGTGATAATGACAGCAAGACCGGCATTCATGAAAATCCAAGAACTGACAAGCTTGGTTCTGAAAGACTTGTACGAATCGTCGAGTGTCTTCTTCTCATCTTCAATCACAGGAACAAAGGGTGTTAGAGCACGCTTAACAGTTGTTTCGAAAGCTTGATCAATATCCGCTTGCGGCTTATCTGGTTCGTCAATGACCTTTGCTTTACCATCCTCAGCGACTTGCGTCTTTGCGGATGGCAGTACATCAGCCTTATCGGAACCCTTGGTACCCCAGGAAACATCGTGCCAATTGCTGAAAGCGTAAACGTTGAGGATGTTGATGTATGAAGACACGGTGAGCAAGTATTGGGGGAAACTGTGAATCATATGCCAAGGATCAAGATAGATGATGGAAGCCACAAAGTAGAGACCGAAGGTTGCCGCGAGAGCGATGATAATGACACCAGAGTTGGCAGTGAAGAAGTTCTTGATAAAGCCGCTTACGCTATCAGACTTGAGTTCGTCCCAACCATCCGAGTTCGAGAATGCCGCGATGACGAGGTAGAAGGAGAGGATGATAATGTAGAACTGGATCAAGCCGAAAACAACGAAGGAGACAAGATAAGTGTAACGTGAACTATAAACCCGGTTAGTATCTGATAGAGATAGGCGGTAAAAGTGCAGCATACCCTTTTGGTCTGTTACCCAAGGCCAAGATGAATTGAAGCAAGAGGAAGCCGAGGTAAAGATATTTCAGAATAGTGTTGAAGATGCGAGTTCCTTCACCGAAGGGCCATGGTTTTCTGCCGTTATCACGTTCTGCCTGGCTTGGGTCACCAACGAGGTCCATAATGACGGTAGTAGTAAGCCAGAAATTGGCTAGCAATCGTTAGCATTGACTTTTCAATTGGGGCTTCGGGAATATTTACCCAAACCGAACCATGACATGATGACAGAGAAGACGTTGTAAGCAAGCTGGACATGGAAGAAGAACATTCGGATGATGCTGTGACTACTGGAGTACATTCTCCCGAAATGCATCAAGGAGTAAATACTGGCAGCGAAAGAACCGTTCAACCAACGACGACGCTGGGAGATAAACTCAGGTGCACCTTCCGGCACATCAGTTTCGGCCTTCGAGGTCTTGACGTAGGTCAAATGCCATTTGGATCCAGCTTTGGCAACCAACTCGAAACACAAAATACGATCCTCGGCCAAGAACATGTTCTTCTTGAAAATGTTCATTCCCTCAATACCCTTCTTTCCAAGGCGAGCAGATAGAGTGTGATCACCATGGAAATATTGTTCCAAGGGACGACCCATAATGGCACGGAAACGGTAGGCCGAGAAGGCACCAGGCTAATTGCAAGTCAGAATTTGTGTTGGCCTCCAGAACCCATGGGATAAAACTTACCAACACAGAGACGTATCCAAAAGCAGCTTCCAAAGGTTTGTCAAGAATGTTCGAGATCTTGTACTCGAAATTTTGGGTAGCCACGAGCGGATTCAGCAAGTTCTTTCCTCCCTTACCCAACATAGCGTGGATTTCACCACAAGCGCCGCCCAAATCCTTATCGTTGTAGAAAGCCTCCCACAGAGCCAAAATACTCTTTGCACCAGGCTTGGTACCAGCATCCAACAATATGCAAACCTCGGGGTTTAATAGACGGCCAAAGGCATTGAACAGCCATCTGTGAGAATTGATTTTCTTGGAGTTCTTCTGCTTTAGGCAGAACATCATCTGCACGGGTGGGAGACATGATGGATCATCATCACGAGGACGAATCAGCTGTTGTGAGGCTGTTACGGATAATTGTGTGGTATACTCGAACTGCAGGATGGTTAGTTTTTCTCTCTTTTTCTTTCGCAAACGTGAGGGGGGGTTTCATACAATATGTGCAGTGGTCTCTTTGCCGTCAACATCCCTCTTCATGACACCATCCTGGAAGATACCGACGGTTGCGAGGACATCGAGTGTGTCTTTGTCACAAGGGTCGATACCATCGAAGACGAGACAAACGACAATCTTCTGCCAGGCAGGTCCACCTTTGTTCCAAAACTCTGATTTTTTAAGGTTTACGATGTCACGAACGTTTTGCATGACACCATGAAGTGTACGAGCAGTCAACTGTTTGTCCTCGTTGTAGTAGGTGATGGCAATGAGCAACTCGGTATGTCGGTTGTACATAGCCGGTCTCAGGTTGTATCCATTTCGGAGAGTAAAATCGTCAGGGTCACAAGTTGCGGCAGTGTCTGACATGATAATTTAGCATTGACCAAATTGTTTATGATAATAAATACCCCTTTTATGGGACTGTCACTTACATCTCATATGAGTAAACTCCTCACTGCCACCCTCGACATCGGGTGCCCGATACTTGGATTGGATTGCATTTTGAATTGCAGATGGCACCGGATAGTCAATAGCCAAAACTTGACCCTGTTGAAGTTTGATCTTTCTTGTAGCATAACGCCTCATGCCAGAGGGAGCTTGTCTTTGCCGCCAGGCTTCAGTAGAAGAACTATCAGATCTGGAGTAAGGGCTGGCCGCGCGGGCAGCACCGAATTGACCCGGGTCGCCTCCGGTAGGATAACCCGGTCCAGCATCGTATGTAGCAGCTCCTGGAGGCCCAGCGTAGCTCTCGGAAAGAGAATAGCCAGTGTTGGGGCGTTGAGAACCACCAGGGGTGGTTGAGCGGCTCATCGGATCGTCGAATGGTGCTTGGAAAGGTCCACCACCTGTTTGTTGTTGGGTGTTAAGGGGGACTCGCTCTTGGTCGTCGTCGGAGTCGTAGTCTCTTGGAGGGGGCATATGGTATGTGGAGGGAGGGTATTGATGGGTATGGTCATCACCATGCCCGGGTTGGGGATTCCCGCCTTGATATGACATTGTGTAGATTCCCGCTGCACAAGATCTGTAAGGAGAAATAAAGCTGTTTTACCTCACGTGGGATCCGTTGAAGCTCTCTGGGCTAATGAGATTTTACCCTCAAGAGGAGGTTGGAGGGGCACGGGAATTCAGGGGGTGGAGGGTCCTTTAATTATGGCCAAGCGAGGAATGGAACAGAAAGAGATGTCTCTCTTTCTCTCTCTCTCTCTCTCTCTTTTCGTTCAGGAGGCTAGCAATATGAGAGATGAAATGGGGGTTTGGTAGAGCGGGGATGGGGGACAGAGCAAAGGGAGAAAGGGAAGAAGAAAAGAAGGAGAGGTCTGAAAAGGAGGAGGCCTACGAGTTAAAAGCGGTGCGCGCAAGGGCTTCTTTTTCTCCTCTGAAACGTGAGAATGGAGGATTCGCCAACACCCTTTTTTTTTTCTTTCCCTTCCCCCTAATCCCGACTAAATCTTTTCGGGCTCTACTCGTGCATATTTTGCTCTTTCCACGCATCGCAGGGGGTGGGCAGCGTCTCGTTGGACTGGCTTACTCCTTTCCCTATCATACTGCCCCTCTGGACTCTCGCCCTGCGGTCCTTCCAAAAGTGCTGTGGCTACAAACAAGGGTTCATTGGAATCCTTGCACGTGTGGCAGTGAACCCCCGCTTCCACCCTCAACCTGCTTACTATATCGGGCAATGCTCGCTCGCAGCTGCGTTAGGCCCCCTGGGTAAGCTTTTGCGCACGCACCTTCAAACAAGCGAAGGCAAATGATGATAATCCCTTCCCTGATCTAACTGTATTCCAACACATTTTACCTATTCCTTCTAGTTCCAAATCTACGAGTATTCCGAGAGGACATCCCAAAATCTTCAAGTCACCTGTCCGTTGCCAAGGATCCGTGCAGGGTGCGCCACAATTTCTCTACAGGCTGCTGACCAAAACGAACGAATTGCTGTTGTTGTTATGACACGGTCCACTTCTCTGCATCTCGCATCTACTGATGTTTTTCTTTTCTTTTCTTTTTTCTTTTTGGTGCTTATTCTCTTCGCCTCAGCCGCACCACCCTCTGAGGTCGAGTGAAGCGGTGGTGAGCTTTGATTTTTACCGACTCGTCGAGCTGGCCACCTATCCTTGCAAGTGCATCTCTGGTCTTCAGGCGTTAATCGAGAAAGCTTACCGCTCTGACGATAGACTCCCGTACTTGTACCGCCACGGTGAGAGTTTTAGGAAGAATGGAAAAGGGAAACATTACATGGCAGAAAACTATCAAACTCCGCAAAACACGATTTGCACTTCTAAATCGTCGAGAAATCGAAGGTCAGTCGCCGCTCGGATGATACTGTCAGCTGGATCCTAAGTTAGAAGAAGGAAAAAAAAGAAGGTTGGGCGGAGCCTTGTCAAGAGAGTTACCGGTACGGTGTATTGCACTGTCCCGGTAGAATGCAGTGTGGCACACTCAGCCTTAGCTACTCTAACCTGATATAGGATGCCAAGGAAGAGGCAAGAAGTTCTTGCAGTCCGGCTGTCTGAGATCGTGGGTAGCCAGATCACTTCAGCTACAGTGAGCCACTTTGCACAATCAACCTACCTGGGCAGAGTTTGTCGCTTGAACGTTCTGTGATGGACATCACTCAGTAACTCTTATCCCATTCATTCCCTTGTCCATACCGCCTTTGAAAGTCGCAGATATCCCAAAGTCTGTTATTCATCGTTGGGGAATATAGCTTACCGTACTTGATCCTCCAGTTTTGTACAGCTCGATAACCCTTTCTAAAGACTCCCCCCGCTCGAAGTTTCGTGCTTGTTATTTAGAGCTGACAACCTCTTGGTATTATTGACAACGAACACTGCACGATGGATATCTATGGTGATTGGCTCTATTAACTGCGGAGGTGCCTGTAATCCTTATCGATAGACAAGATGGCGGATCTAAATTTTGCACCTCTCCACACATAATACCCGTCCACTGCACGAACAGCAAGAACTCCAGCTAAACATCTGCACTCCTCTTTTGACTCCACGTCCTCCATCAGACATTTTCAAACCCTATCCACTTTTACCTCCTTCCTCAACGCTTGACTGCCCGTACCGCTATACCCTGCCGTATCTTGAAGCTAATCCTTCTCCAATGCTATTACCGGTACGCTAGCGGATCGGCCAATTTTTTCAGTTTAACCCAATAAAGCGATTTTTACCCTCTTGCCAAGCCATATTCGACCGATATGTATTGTATGCCTAATGTGCGGAGGTATTACCGGTTGGATCATACTATTCAACGGCTCCTATTCCTCCACGATGGAGCGCACTATGTGTAAGCACAATGCTGATACGGTACCCAATCCCTCTAAGCCATGATGAGGCCAGGCACAAAGGTCTTGTCACACCGGGGGGGCGAAATTCTCCATCCGGTAGTGTTAGTACAAGGGTTGGAACCTATTGCTGGTAATTGGAATAGACAGAGGTATATTTGGCTAGTTAACCTTGAATAATTGTTCCATCACTTCCTACCGGACCCTACAAACTGTAGTAGGGAGATATAAATACTGGAATACGGTAGTAGAAGACTTGTAGGGCTGAGTGTTGCATTGGCTCCTGTAGAGGTATCGTCAAGTACTGTGCAGCACAGATGCTTATCGATCCGTCGATATGCCAAATTACGATTATAAGGTGCTTGTGTTTCTGGCCTTCTAAATGAAACTTCTGGAGCCTGGAAACTTTGTTTCCCTGGAGCCACTGGTCTTACAAGCACACACGGAGGCCAGTCTTGGCTATCGAATGTTTGGTGCAGCCTTCAGCCGCCCATGCTTAGTGTCAACAAGTAATCCATCCAGCTGAAAAACGAAGCCTAAAGACTAAAATATACTGTGCAGTATGATACATATAATTTTAAGAGGAAACAAAGATAGCTGCAGATCTAAGGTTGCCTTCGAGACCCCCCAGGCCAATACTTTATCTAAGCGAATCTTACACTAGGCTTTTAAACTGGGAAATAGTGTTTTTGGGGCCTGGAGTAGAGGCCAGCCACTGCATGGCGCTGTAAGCGGCCACCAAGAGCGGAGGAGGCGTCTTGTAATACTAGTATACATACCGTATAATCTGGCAAAAGTCGGACTGGAGCTAAAGAGAAACTAAGGCAACCGTGCCAACAGGAGGGCGCGAAGAAGGCGAATTCGCCACAGTTTAAACATATAGACCACGGTGTTGGACAGGTTCAAGAAAATCCTCAGTGGCGTCAATCCGACTTTCGCCAGATTATACGGTATGAGGGATAGATATGCACATGGTAGGGCTGTGTATATTCGACGTCAGAATTGCGGGATGCTTTTTACCTCTCCCCCCACAGTCCTTTCCAGACCTCTTCCTCTGGCGGTTTCCGCCACCTCCTCTTCTCGGAATCATCCGAACCACAGGGTCCAGAATAAATTATAATGTTTCTTTCTTTCCTTTTTCTCACCTGCGAGTGTATCTCTCGGGCTGGTGGAGGGGCGGTGAGACCTTGATACGGCATATGGTGGGGCTGAAATTTTGGAACGGATTGTGCTTACTCAGATTCTCAACTCAAAGGTGTTCACCCTGTTGTACAAACTTTAAATTTCTACTCACTCCATTTTATGATATTAAGCCTTCGGGAGCGGGCTTCCCCATAGGTTTTGACTGACGATTTCATGGGGGATATTTCCTTCCCGTGGATTGAGTCTTCCTTCGGAGGGGTTGTTCAATCCTGGAGAGCTTGTCAGGCTGCCATACCGGTAGTGTTGCAACTACCTCGGCTACATGCCACAGCGAAGGCCGAGACTGAGAGCTCCAACATTGCATTTTGCAGTAGCTCAGACAAAACCGCAGCATTTCTAAAGGAATCAAGCCATTACAGAGGGAGCAGAAGAAGCAGAAGAAGGCGAGGGAAAAGGAGAACATCAGGGGTGAGTCCACTGCTGTGAAAATCCTCTTACCATCCTCAATTTCAATTTCTGGTTACACTTACCAATCGTAGTACAAATTACCCTCTCTGTCAAATTTCAGGATTTCCGACTGACTCACCCAGCTCTTTCCTACAAGCACATTCGTCTCATTGGACTGTTCAACCCCAACTCCCGAACCGGGTCAGGCCGACCGAGCAGCTTTATAACAACAACGGGTGCAGCACCACGACCGTGTAAAGAACGAACGACCCGCCCGACAGTAAAATCGATCCAAATAAACGAAATACAAACAAAGGGCGAAAAAAAAGGGACAAACATTCACTGGCTGCCATATCGGTAATCTGCCCCGATGCCTCATCCAGGGGTGATGCAGGCAGGCTAGCAAACGGTCGGAAAATTCCACTCGCGTCAGCGAATCATATCTTGTTTCAGTTTCACTGCAGCCCCCAGGGGAAAAGGGGCAGCGAAGCACAAAACGGGATTACTCGAGCACAAGACCGGGAATAACTGGAGCACTGTCCTGGACCAGCTCAATCCAATGGGGAAGGACCCGACACGCACTGGCATCTTGGAGGGGAGGGAAGTACTGGAAAAGAAAGTGATCAACAGGTTTGGTACCCTCGCTTTGGTACGACGGCGGTTCACCTCGAGGTGGGGTACCGTAAGACTCTGAATGGTATTGGTATTGCTCAGCCAATCAGTAGCTGTACCGGTAGACCTAAATGTTTCTCGAAGGGTTATGAAATATGCGGTGGGCTGTAATGGGTCTTTGACTACATGGCTTTCACGGCCCTGGCGGCTATCATAGGGGCCGAGATTTTTAAATGTCCAGCAGGGAGCGATCCTAGGATTTTTATGGTGGCGGTGCAGCGAGCAGGCTGTGCGTGCCGGATTCACGTTTGCACTATAACGAGTGATGTTTTGTGAGAATCACAAATATCACTCGGCTCAAGAATGTGCGAGGTGTGGGAGGGAGAGTTAGTCGTTGCGACTACGGGCTACATAGTAGTAAAAAATATATTATGGGGCTTCGACGTATGATGGAAAATCAACTTTGAATGCCTCACAACTTGCCGTGAGTGGCTAGTGACCACACCTGTAAACTGCTAGCTGGTGTATGCCACGGGCCACTCCCCTCGCAAGTCGAGCCGGCTCGTGCCTGCCTTGGGATTCTTGAGCCTCTGATGCAAATGCGAACTAGATGAGGGCGGGGTTAACCTTGGGCTCGGCTCGGCTCGGTTCCCCTCCTGGGGAAATATAACCTGGGTGGCTCGAAATCCTCGAGGCCGGTGCGGGGTGGCCCGAGCTGTAGTGCGCTGGTATATAATCACCCCTACTGCACATGGGGGAACTTTTCGAAGCTCACATCCGGACCGTCAGTCCTCCTTCATACCAGATGATTCGACGAATGGTGAACTCGGAAGTATACCTCTGATCCTGGAAAAGTCTACTCCTAGTTACTAGCCAGCCTGGATATATTCGAATGTCTTTATTGTTCCTAGGTATTTTGTTTTTTATCTCTTCTTTTCTGACGTTACATAGGCGCAATGTGTTTTGAGACCCGCCGGACGCCCGATACCCATCCAGATATATGCCGCTCTACGACTAGGATTGTCTGAAGAGGTTCATTGAGAGCGATCCACTCACGCCTCTGCCATATATATTCTTGGGTATGTTGGCCTCCTAATGCCCTGGGTTGCTTAAAATGCTAATAGGTTATGTGTACTAGATGAGGCTCGAACCGAGCTTGGAGGTTGTCCCGGTTGTTGCCTCTTCGTTTTATACAGAATTTCTCAGCTTTTAACTGTACAAGCTATTACCAAGGAAGGATCGCGGATCGGCGGTTGTTGGGAGGGAGAGTGTGACATAGGCCACAGGCTGCAGAAGGGGTTTGGATTTTTGTGGCCTCCGGGGAGTCTGGTGAGGAACTTGAAGGCATTTACTTCTCCGGCACAACGCTCCAAATAGCACACGATGGTGAAGCCAAGGGAGGGGATGCTGCCGGTAGCTTGGCCGCCTATTCATCCCACTTCACAATGAGTCTGGGTCAAAGGGACCAAGCAGGGCTTAAGTACGGTGCACGATAGTATCGGTAATGCCGATGGGCAGAGAGCATATATGACGGGGATGGCGGATGCTCAGGCCGGGTATGTACATCCTGGAAGTGATCAACGCACAGGAGTGAGGGTGTCGTTGAAAGATTGATGTGAAATGGGCTCGGGCACAATGCGAATTTGGGAGTTATAGTGCTTTACCTCCCTCTTTTTTCAGTACTAATATTAGAGAACCTTGGCAAGAAATGGACCTATCATGGGGTTAGCCAGTCCATTAGTCCAAGCAGCAAGTGCAGAGCGGGTGATTATGGAGTAGCTACCTCTGCCATGGACTCTATGAACGACCCCGCCTACCGCACTACTACACCCTATATCTCTTGACGCCCAATTTCGAAGTCCAACATGCCACCCTGAACGAGATCCCCATAGGCCGCCCACAGCGCAGCACCCCTTTGTTATGCATTACCAATGTATGGTGCATGCCGGCCTTAGGCCTTCCATCCGTGACCAGTGACCCTTTCTAAACCGTGTCTTGCTTCTCTCACCACCGAGCCCCCCCTTTAAAACCTCATCACTGACACTTCCGTCCCGATCATTCCTTCGAATAGAGGAATTCTTATCCTTAGCAATCGGTGATTAACATCTATAGTTTCTCTTCCTTTGAGGGCGCATCTTCCACTACTATCGCAACACCATCAACACTTGATGACAAAAGATAATTACCACAACTAAAACCTCTAGCGGAACTCCCTTCCTTCCTTTCCCTCCATCACCGTAGATCTGCCGGTGGGGTAGATTACTTGCTCCCACAGTAATACTCGAAAAACTAGCCTGCGGGGTTGACTAATTAGCTCCTACGCCCGTACATTCAATTCTTCCTCAGCGGGACTCACCTGCCATTGAGGGACCCCCGCCATAGGGTAGGGGAGTTAATAAGAAATCCCGTCCAATAGGAAACTGGCGGGATTTTAAGGGACTCTCGAACCCCGGACAAATCCGACTCTTTGCCATGGGCTCAAGGGCGTGTTGTGGGTAGGAGAGGAAGGGGCGGAGAGAAAGGATCTAGAATTAATAATGAAACATTTGTCTTTACCTCTTTCTCTTTCTCGAGGGAGAGAGAAGGGGACGGCATCATCCACAGCTCCCACCAGTAGAGATTCAAGAACTGTTCAACGGCTTCAGCTCGCCCAAGCTCTTGCTGTATAGGAGTTCCCATGCGATCTCGGGAGGTTACCAGGTAAAGGGAGGGAAATAATTGGCATAGTGCAAATACTTCCTTTCCAATTTTGTAGTATTAAATAACCCTTGAAACTCCTTTCCACACATCGCCGCGTAATTTCGTTGAAAATATGTTGGATTGATGCTGTGTATTGGGAGCGTTGCCTAGCTATAATACTTCCACTTTATTATTAGCAAGCCTTATATTTTGTCATAAGAGATCACTCGCGTTTTGATTTTTTTTATAGCTAGATTTGCCTTGCAAGCAAGTACTGCACATATGTAGGATGTATAGTTATTATCATTCGAATAACGGAACTGAGCCCTGAACACTATTGGGAAAAAGGGGCTTTGATTATCTACTGTGATGGGTGCGCTCCTCCCCCCTTCCTTCCCGACCTGGAGGAGGAGGAGGAGGAGTAGTAGAACTCCCACCCAGCATCCCATTTAAGCTCTAGAGGTGATTCGGTCTTTTTGGAGATGGTCTATGAGAACTGGTTGGTGAGGATGGTGTTTTTGTTTTCGAAATTTGGAGGTCGTTGCTACGGGCTCTATTTACCTACCGTGGTATGATATGATATATGGAGCTTTTGTGTGGGGGTGGGTCTCTTGCTCCATATCTACTCGGATTGTAAAGTATAGTGGGGGGTTGGATCATACCACATATCTCCCTATTCAGCCGACTTTACGCCAGACCGCCGGGGATGCTCGCGGGTGGATTACTCCCCCGAAGGCAGGAAGGAGGAAGTGGATCCCATTACGTCTTTAACGCACAATAATGATATTCCCACCACGCGTCGGGGACATAGACAATACCAAGATGTCAGGAAAAATGATTCCCGCGCGAACCAACTCCTCTACCTGTGCCTTCATATTGCCTTGAAGTATGCCCCCTTTCCGTCTGCACTGCACAGCTGCCTATCCCAAGATCCCTAACTAACCTGTTTCCCATAGCACAAGCAGGAGAAAAAAAAAGAAGGGAAACTGGCCTCCAACAGAGACTCATCAGGAGCCCGAGTTGGATGAGTCGGTGTGAAGAGAATGATATATTAACACCGGCCCCCGACTGGCTGACTGACTGAGTCGGCGGCACCTAGCGTGCTCACAAACTCCTCACGAATAGCCTTCCTAAAGAGCACCACCCGGTCGGATATCACGGGTAAGTCAGCCCAAGACCGAGGGCTCCGATCAGTTCTCGAACAAGACTCAAGAGGGTGAGGAAAAAAATAATAACAACCTGAGCAAAGGCTAGTGCGCATTCCATATAACGAGCTCCTCCTATATCCCTTCATGCGAGAGACCAAAGGACTAAAAATGTGCTTCACGTTGTAAATACCTACTGGCACAAACTACGAGTGATAATGTGTGAGTACTCCTTTGGACAGGTCCACCCCGAGAACGAGTTTATTCTGTTTTCCCTATGGGATGGGCCATCGTGGATGGCTTCAAGTTTGGAGCTAGGGTTCGTTGAGGACAATATGTATAATAATATTATTATTAAGGTTCGTGCCACGATACAGTATTTGTTACTTCATGAGTTCAGTTTGGGGTGTTAGGAAGAGGTATATGCGGAACGTATGTTATAACCGTAACGGGAGAGAGAGGTGGTAGAGCGTGGTGCAAGAGATATATAGCTAAAACTCTGTCTATGAATGCTAGCCGTAGGATTAACTCTTTTTCCCACGATCATATCATAAGAGTGAACATATGCCGATTGAGTTATACGGGTGATGTGCGTGCTCACGATATATCCACCGAGGTTGTCCGAGAAACAAGCTATGTGGTCCGTAGTGGCCCCATGTCTCCATAATATGGCACAATCAAAAGGCCAATACCTATCAACGCCTAGAATATTCTAGATTGTTGGGCGGAAAGTCGTAGCCTGAACGGTGACAATCCAACATGGGGGAATATTTCTAGATACAGCCTCCGCTACCAAGCGTGGCTTTCGTTATACCATACAGAGATGCGCATCCTAACACTTATGTATGCATTTCTTATTTGCAGCAGAATAATTATTCCAAATGAAATGTAATCTATTTGGCGTTTTGTGAGGTATCTATCAGTTCTTCTGTAAGAAGCCGTGGAAAGCTTTCTGGTCGATTGTGACTTGACCGATGGCTGATCATGATGAGTTAGTATTTCATATTGCTTGCATGCAGATGCGAGGACTTGCCTTTCAGCTTCTTCCTTCCCTCCTTCTGCTTCTCTAGGAGTTTCATTCTCCGGGTTCTGTCGCCGCCGTAGAGCTTTGCGGTAACTATGCAATCAATCAGTGGAAAGGCCCCCAAAGCAACGAGGATTCGAAAACTCTACCATCCTTCCTAACGGGCTTTACCGTCTCCCTCGCAACAATCATCTTCCCCACTGCCGCTTGTATGACCACCTCGAAAAGCTGCCGATCCACGTACTCCTTGAATTTCGAAACCCACTGTTTACCAATCCTCTGACACTGGCTTCTGTGCAGAACCTGGGAAATCGCGTCCACGGGTTCTCTGTTCACAAGCAATTGTAGTTTCACCACATCACTTTTCTCGTACCCGGCGTCTTCGTAGTCTAGTGATGCGTAGCCTTTCGTTATGCCTTTGAGTTTTCCGAAAAAGTCCGAGACTAGCTGAGCGAGTGGGATTCTGTACTTTAAGATGACTTGGCTAGCTGTCCAGAATTCGATGGAGACTTGTGTGCCGCGGTTTGACTGGTTCCGTTTTTAGCATCTCTGAAAAGTACTAGGGATGGGAGGATGTATCTAGGTATGTACCTCGCAGAGTTCAATAACTTTCCCAAGATATTCGTTTGGGAGGGTGACGGTGGCAAGAACTAATGGCTCGTAGAAGGCTTCGATTTTGTTGTATTCCATGTCGGGATTGGGAAATTCGTGCGGATTTCGGATGATGACTTCGGTGCCATCCTTATATCTGATCATGTATGGCACTGTTGGGGCAGTGATGATGATTGAGGTATCATGCTCCTGCCTCAAGCGATCCTCGAACACTGAGCAGTGCAGCGTACCTTCAGTTCACCAGTCAGCACCAAAACGAAATCCGAGTGATAGTAAGAGCAAATGACGCGAACCCAAAAACCCCAACCTCCACCCCTGCCCAAGAGCTTCTGAAGACTCTTTATGGAGCGTAACACTCCTGTCGTTGATAACTAACTGATTGATGCTATCATCTAGCCGATTAAACTCTGACTGATCTACTGGAAATGCTCCAACAAAGACCATAGGTTTCGGTTCTTCGAATCCTGGGTACGGCTGAACAACATTCTCCATACCGACATGCGTAAATGTATCCCCGACCTTTGCCTCGGAGCTCTTCTTCATTCCCGGATTAAAGTATGCGTATCCGACTTGACCCGCACGTAGGGAACAAGTCGCTTTCTCGAGGGGATGCATGATGCCTAGTTCTCCAACGATGTATTTCTTTCCCGTAGCGAAGGAGACGACGGTATCCCCGGGCCGGAGCGTGCCCTCAAAGACCCGGACTAGCAGGATGACACCTTTGTACATGTCGTACCAGGAGTCGACTAGGAGAATTTTTAACGGAGCCCTATGAGAACCTACAGGACTGTTGAATAGTAAGAAATCTAGTCCGTTTTCTCAGACTCGAAGGGACCATTCACCGGAAAGAAGGAAAGGGGGCTCTTACGCTGGTATTTTCTCGACGACAGCAGGTAATATTAACTCAACATTCAGGCCTGTTTTAGCAGAAACCAAAACCGCACCTTTAGGATCGAGTTCGAAACTGGATTTCATCTGGTCGAGAGCCATCTCGGGATCTGCTGTTGATAAGTCGATCTTGTTGATTACGGGGATGAGATGTAGACCCTGAGCGAAGGCGAGGTAGAAATTGGCAACTGTCTGTGCTGTGGACTCCGCTGTTAGAGTCTAGGTTGTGGGGATATGGAGTTAGACGCAGGTACCTTGGACACCCTGCGATGCGTCAACTAGGAGAATTGCTCCTCCACATGAAGCGTAACTTCGAGATACTTCTGCTCGGAAATCAACATGTCCGGGAGTATCTACAAGATGGAGGAGATAATCCTCTCCCTACTCCACCATAAGCAATAGTTCGATAATGAAGATGATCGACGCAAACCTTATAATTATAAATCATGCTGCATGTCTGCGCTTTAACAGTTATCCCCCGTTCCCGTTCTACATCAAGTTTGTCCAAAATCTGTTTGTTCCCGCCAGGAGCGATAGTCCCTGTAAGCTCCAGAAGTCTATCACTCACTATCTCACTCGAAGAAACATTAGCAACGATTCGTCCCCCTACATGCCCCCCCCAAAAAAAGAATCTCCCTCTCAAATTTCGGGTATTGAGTTAGCATACAAGTGCTCTTCCCATGATCCTATGGAATTGAAGCACCTTAATCAGCTCTGGCTGCACCCACCAATCGGCTAAACAAAACAAGCAAGCGAACGAGCAAACAAGTAGAAAACCCACCACATGCGCCACGATGCAAAAATTCCTAAACCTCTCCAATGGAATATCATTAATTCTTTTCTCCAGCTCTGGAGAAATCCTCCCGAAGCAAGTCCTAGCGGACCCTGAGAAAAACCTCTGCGGCAGTGGTAAGTGAGCGGGCGAGTATCTCGATAACCGTAGCGGTGCCTGCCATGATGGTGAGGTTATGGGAGATGCCCGCTCGAAGGGCAAGAGAAGCCTACGGACCAAGAAGCATTGTCGCATCGAGCGTTGAAAACCGATGATAGCGAACTCCTTCTAGGTTGTATACTCCGCTTGGGAAAGGGGAAGGAATTGTTGCTCCGTTCTGGATTGCCCTACCAGTACTTTTTTTTTGTTTTGGTGTGCTTGCAGGTACCGGTATTTGGTAAACGCTGTGAGGCTCTTCCGGTGTGCCAAGACAGCATTCATGGGCATAGAGTATCACTCGACAGGAACCACAAATAGGGAAACTTTGAGGGGGAAACATTGGACTCCGCACGGCGCTTATGCAGTTGAGCAGAGCCTGCAAAGCAAGACGTCCCCCATCCATAAAATTATCTTTTTACCGCTAGCTAGGACTCTTAGGCCGTACAAAGGTAAGGAGGTTTCTGGGTGGGCTTTTGGGGGTATTGTGAACACTAGCACTCTAGGAGGTCTTGGGGTACCATTCTTTGTTTGGGATAACATGTGAAAACCTGCGCACATTTCACCAAACCACAATTCGATTCATATACTGGTGGCTCTCTCTAAAAGCAGGTATAGTAATTAGCTTTCGAAATTACACACGGTCCTGTTACCAAAAGGCACAGCTTATCCCCTGGACATGACGGGTGAGATAAATGTGGCTTTGGAAGGGAACGGGTACTTGGATAGGGGCGGTACCGAGGCGTGCAAGTGTTTGTTTTAAAGGGAATGAGGGTTAATGAAACGCTTAACGTGTATCCCACGGTCACTTTATCTCACCTCAAATATGTTATTTCACCCATAGCTTTCGCTTGTGTAGTTGCCGTTATTGTCGCGGTGATTCCTGGGGGTTTGCCAAGACACGCACGAGTGAGCGTGTATGAATGTTAGAGATTTCGCTCAAGAAGATTTTGATTTTGGGGCATCTCTCGGGTGATGCAAAGGAATAGAGCACGTAGGGGATTTCCTTGTGTTGGCATGATGAGCCTTCTGATATATACTCGGGGTCTGAGGAAATAATGGGTGGAGTGTTCCAGCTCGAGTGCTGGAGGGGCCTGAGGGCCAAACGCCGTAGGGATGGAGAAGTAGAGATAGGATGTCTAAGCGGTGTTAGAGACATGGGCTGTTAATACAACTGGAGAGGCCATGGAGAGCAATGGGATCCTTCCCTCGAGAATTGTTTTCGTGATGATCATGGGGCTATGGTTGATAATAGGGCTTCGCGACGGAGCCTAGCTCTCTGGGTTGTCGTACGGAGGGCGAACGAAGAACATACTAAAGTTCCTTGAAGCCAATACGATGCCCTTCAATTTGAATATGGCCGCGATATAATAGGTTGGAGGATTGCAAAGGCATCTTTACAGAGCCCTCAGCAGCGTATTCACCCCATCTTCCCCTGGAACTGTCTTGCAAAACTGCACGGCCGCAATTCCCAGACTCCTCCCCATTTCAAAGTTCACATTTCACCACAAGAGCACTCATCAAAGACTCCGATCCCCCCAATTTCCCGGGGGGTAAGCTACTACCTGAAAATCCACCCACCTCCCCCCTTCCCCGGCTATAAGTCCCGATAGCCCACTCCTAATTACCGTACTCTATTAATTTGAGTCACGGGGGCGTGAGCCTGCGTCACTAAAGCCACCGCGGTTTCCATATCATTCTATCGCTGGGCCAAAGCATTGTCCGGGTTTGGTTTTCTATCTGACTAGGCTCGTTCGCTCGTTCGCCTCCTGATGAAAAAAAAGGAAAGAAAGGGAAAAAGCCTGTAGAAAAAAGAAAAGAGTGAGAAACCGGCAATAAACACTCCCCAGAATTGTTGCCCTACGCTAACGGTGCCCCGGACAGACCCCCATATGGGCTTCGAGCCCCAGGGGAATGGTCCCCTTTCCGCACTCAATTGGTTAGAGAAGAAAATATCCAAAGGAGTGTGCTTGAAGACGCAAGCAAGGGCAAGGGTGAGGACGAGCTGATTTTTTTTTCCTTTTCTCTTTCCTGCCTCTTTTCCTCCCTGATGTATCTTCCTAGATAGACTTTTTTAGGGACGGACCGCCAGACGGACCGAGGGACAGACAGGCGGAGGAGGCACCAGATTTAGCATCCCGATTCTTCTGCTGTCATAGGCGCCAGGGGCCTCAGCCCGCAGGATAGGCGGCATCTTTGACCTATAGTTCAGGGCAAGGCGCTTTCGGAAACGTAGTTATGGTTCTGGGGCAAGGGAAGAACGAACGGACGCGGATGGAAAAAAGCAAAACAAAAGAGAAACAAACAAACTTGCTCCTCCCTCCGGGCACTGTTGATCGATCTCTGTGGCGCGGGAGGAGGATTGCTCGTGTTGCGCAGTGATCAAGGGAAACCCGAGGAAAAGAAAGAAAAAGAAAAAGCCAACAGGAAAACGTGGGATGGGGCAAAGAAAAAGAAAAAAAAATACAAGTCAATAATAATACAAGTATTGTATATGCAAGCATCGGAAGTGGGGGCTAGAGAATAAGCTGGTGAGCGAATGGTGCCGTAGAACACTTCACCTAATGACACCTGTACTAGTACTGGGGGCTGTACTCGAGTAAGGGCCCTGTGGGACTACCATGCCTTAGAACAAATGATATACCATACTTCGCAATCACTAACTCCAGGAACTAACACTGCTATATTTCCAGACCTCCCCTCTTAAGGGGATCTACCGGTAAGTTCCGGAATAGATAATTGTGGATTACCCCGCCTCCAACCTTAAAGAAGCGATGAGGCAGGAGGCGGCGTCAGGTAGCACCCACAAGGCCTTTTTCGGGGATGGATAGAAAAAATAAAAAGAACCACCCAAGCTGACGACTAGTTGGACCATGCGCTGCAGAGCTACAGAAAATAATTCAATCATATGTGCAGCTGCTTCTTGCCGGTTGTTCCTCCCTTTTTGCCTTTTTATTTCGATAAGCGCGTTTACAGACAATCGGGTCAGGTCAAGAGCTCTACAAACGGCAATACTAACACGGTCAGAGATCTTACCGTGACATGGCATGATTGGTGCTACACAAGCATGATTGTCTGTCATGCCGGCCACTGAGATGTCCCGGTCTAGTTTAGAATGTTGAATGCCATCCTATTTAATAACCGGGAGTAAACCATGACAATACTGAGCAGGATCGTTTTGGGGTACTCTAAGCACTTCAACTCTTCAGGGCCGCTAAGTTTTCCCTACCACGATTACCAGTACTCAAATATGTACGCAGCTAACGTTTCGAATTAGGCTGGAATGTCTCAAAGGTTTGAGTGGATAGTGCTGGCCAACAAAAACCTGCCCTCCACCGGAAGTTCCTGGTGAACCCAGGCATGTGGATTATTGGCATTCTGGAAAAAAGCAGTCAAGAATATTTCCTCTTGTGGTTTTGTAAGAGACACCTTTGTGAACCTCTAATAGCTTCTCTATTTTTGTTTTACTAATGGGTTAAGGATCAATGACTGGAATCATGCTGTAAAGGAATGTTTAATAATGGTACGCAGCAGCTTCAGTGCCAACTCACGATTGCAGCTTCCCCTACGGCCTTAGGTGAAGACAAAAAATCGTGGATTAGCTCGAATTTGTTATCTAGACAGCTGCATCCGTGCCTCTGCACGAAGAGTTGGTTTCTCATTTGTAGGTCGAGTGCAAGCTGCTTCCTCTCCGCCAAAGACTGGTGTGCCATCAGCGTGCACAACTAGCAGGAGGTCTAACTGTTTGGGGAATTAGTGTCCTAATACACAGCTGGCAGTTCACCACGATCATATCACTAGACTGGAGTTACATTATTGTTTTCTTCTTCTGTCATACAACCTGCAGGTAGACTGACAGCTGGTCAGAGGCCATCCACGCGCAAACATGTAATGCAATAATACCTGTCCCAGAAAGAGCTATCCTTAAACAGGGATTCGCAAAGTATATAGCAAGAAATCTCTGCGCATCACAAACCTACGACTCGTATTTTAGGATACACCTTGCCTGGGGCAGGTGTCTGCTCTACGCGACATAGACAGGCTCCTTCCATGAGGTATTATGGATTGAATTCCTGGGTGTTGAACCGCCTTGCTACATGTTTAGACAGTTTCATATCATAGGCATCTGGTTCGCTGCATAAGCTACAGTGCTGTAGAGAGAGTTAGACCCTCTCATCTGCTGCACACTACTGGTACACCACTCCTTTGGCAGAAAAGAGCAGGCCCACACCCGCCCGTATAAATGGGCGAACCAAATCTTGGCGTGCGAGTAGAAGCGCAAGCACAAGAAGAAACAGCATTACTCTCTTGAGAGGAAGCTATTCCCAATTTAAAAATCTGATTCGTTTTGGCCGCAAGAGGAGGTTTTAGGTTGCCCGGAGCCCGCCGCGAAGGACCATAGCAGAGCCGGGGGACACTCATCCTGGCATAGGAATGATATTAACCTGCCAACTTGAAGTAGAGTGTGACCACAAGTCAATCCCTTTCGGGTATGTCTGCTAAGGAACTTTATTTGCCATTGTCCAGCTGCTGGTGACCAGACATCCCTCGCTCCACAGGTAACAGCAGGAAGCATCCATATATCCGAGTACCAATTCAGTAGGCACGGATAATTAGTTATACATCACTCTAATCTCTGTGTTCTGATACTAGGACCTATTGATCGTAGGGTCGTGCCTTGATCTCCATGTTGTGCAAGGCGAGATGGACGATACCGGTAGGGGTGATTCAGGCTTGGCTTCCAGAGACAACCAACCGGCAACGTTACACTAGAACCAAATAAGGAATAACCAGGAAAGGCAAAAGCCAGAGAGGGAGAGAGCGCTTTGGTGGTAAACAACCTTTTCAACTAGGCCCTTCATCAATAGCTCCGTAAACCCCGAATTTAACGAAAAATAGACAATTCCCACCGTTGCCCTCTTGAAAACACCCTAAATCTTTCTATCGGCTGGATAACTGCTATGTACTGCCAAATTTTGGCATTGTCCCGCCAGAGAGGGAGGTGAAAATGGCTCCTGTGGGTGCAAAAAGGGTCTCTGAGGAAGAGTGTCGAGCGGGTACTTCACACTATGCAGACCCTAGTTCCCTCATCCAGGTCTGCGGGAGGGCTTCCGTTAGTGACTAACTGTACTGCCACGCTTTCTTTGGCTCTGACGGAAACAGACAGCTTTATCGTTACTTTCATAAATTCTACAAAATCCCATTTGCTCCTACTATGCTCGAGGAAGCTTTCTAGAGGAGAACAACGGATCCACGATCTATCCATTTATTGTCTGCAGATCTGCTCTGCTGTGCTTGCTGTACTGAGCCGTCATGCCCCCTACGAGAGAATTCATCCAGGCCATGCTGTCCCAGTTGGATAAACGCGATAGCTCCGAAAATCAAGAGCACGATAACGAAGACATACCCCCTGGAGAGAGATGGGGGATCATTATAGCTGGACTTACTTTACTTGTCGCAGTGGTGTCTCTCTTACGATGCTCACGACTTCGTGGTTGGGACCGTTGGGTGTCCACCCTCTCAACCTCGCCCCTTGCCAGAGTATGCCCACCCCTCCTCGTCCTCCCTACACGTATTCACATATACACTTTTAGCCTTTCAATCCTCTACAGAATGCTCTCGGCACCAGTCTCCCAAATGTTACGTCGGCAGCCGCCGCTACCACAGTGAGCCCAGCTCCTGAGATTCCTAGGCCCGCCCTGATTTACAACGACCATTCCATAAGGACTGAAGTCTCACCCGATCGTGGAACTTGAAGCAGCCCGATATTTTGCAAGTACAAGCTTATACAACACCTTCACCTTTGTGTCTGTTACTGCACGTACCCTATTGCTAACATTTTCTGTGAAACAGCTCGAGCAGTCCTTGTATGTATAACCGTTTGTAGAAAAAAAAGAGGAAGGCACTAGTAGGTTGGTTGTCTTCTACGTTATGACACAAGCCTGAGACACGTTGTGGGATACTTGCGCAAGTTCGTCTATCTCTATCCCTTAATCTTCTCCTGGTGCTTTACTCGGACCTAGAATCTCCCGATTTCCGTTCTGACCTTATAAGGCTCGGGAGGAGTGTGGCGGATTGGGACGCAATGCGTACAGACCTCAGTTCACATTTGTTAGAATAACAAAATCATAACATAATGGATTTTTCAGCACCAGAGTCGTAAATCCTACCATGCTATGCTACGGGAAAATAGATCCATTTTTGGGTAGGGGAGGGGGGGAATCGCATGGCTGGGAACGGGATTGGTAGGATTCAAAGGAAAGAAAGACGGTAACCCTCATGATTGTCGGGTTATCCGAAAGTATGGATTGGTCAACGTGGGGGGGGCTCTCTGGTCCCACACCCGTACAGTGTGATGCATACAGTATCTGCGGTCACTGAGCGCCCGACTCTTATCTTAGTATGCCAGCAGACTGCGGATAAACACCAGGTCAAGTTTCGGCTATTCCTAAACTCGATACTTACGCCCGGGGTTGGTTCTGGCCATCTGCCGTACCACGATTTCAACCACGGCCTTCGTATTGTACCGGAATGCCCTGCCGAAAATATACATCTAGAACAGACCTTGTGCTCGCAGTAGACAAGAAGCATGATACCTAAAAGAAACAGGGCCCTTGGGTTTGTATTGGGAGGTTAGATGTGATCCCATTTTTATATGTTTCGTGAACTTCTGCTTTCGGGCACGGCACGAGAATACGCAGAAGAATTAGTCAAACCAGGACTGGGACGCTACTTGTAACCAGTGTAGGGCAGCCAGCCCCTCAGATGCCTTAGCATATTGTAACCAATTATCCATCTTTTGCTAGCCAGAGGGAGGGGAGGGCCCGGGACTGTCAACTGTTAGGGGTTGAGTTGGCCCTTTAGAAATAGAATGAGGTAAGAAGGAAGCTAGGAACATACTGTACGATAAACTTTCCTGTTGAGTTGGTAGTTTTTCTTTTTACCAGAGGATCTGCATTAGAGGGGTTTAGCCGCACTGTGCTAAATGGTAGCTGTGCTGTTGCTAGAAGGTAATACGCCCGCTCACCGTGGTAACGCCGCCAGCACAAGTTGTTTAAGTTTTGATAGGAGATGCACAATGTGTTAAACAGTGTTATTTAGTTGTGCGCACCCATAAGTAAACAACTAATACAAGTTAGTAGAAGTAGATTCCAAGACATGCACAGGTTGGATAAACCCGCGCCACCTCTACCATCATAATATTATCTTCTTGGAAACTAACTCAAATTTAGTAAAGAACGCTGATAGCACGGTCGGCCAAGCCCCTCTATTGGGGTCTTGATTGTTTTATTTACGGAATTGAAGGGGCTTCCGAAGTAGGGATATGATTATATTTATCATAATTATCACTTATTTGTTTCACTTAGGGGGTTTGAAGTTTCTTTTGTTATTTAGGTTTTCTACGCCATGCATTAAGGTGTCCGCCGGCATCTTCCTATATTGATCACGAATACGTCCACGGACTCAACAAAAAAAAAACAGGCGGGCATGGTACAGGAATCCTCGCCATTGCAAATAAACCCTCTTGGAAATTACAGCCCTGCTCTCATACATACAAACGGTCCTCGCGATAGCTATCAAGAATTTCTTCCAAAACCTCGCTGTAACGAACGAAAAATCTTGAAATCGAATAACCAGACTGGAAGCATACTCCCTAGCTTAGATAGGGTTAGTGCGGGTATGGTATGATAGCCAATCTGGCATCCCAGGAATTTCTGCCTGCGTTTTATGCTCTATTGCCCAAAGTGTCACGCCACCCTTGCGATTGTTCCAAAGGAGTGCTTTCACCCCCTCCCCCCTTCCTCTCTCTCTCTCTCTTCGCTAGAGGGAGCCAAAAGCGAATCTCTCAATCCGTCCTACCGGTAGTCCTCCCAAATTCGGCGGGGATGGTGTCGAACTCGTGTCTCAGGGCTTCAGGAACATATTTGGACGTGTGGAGAATACCGGTATGTCACTGGCCAATCGAGGGTTCCTGTCTCCTCCTCTTTGTACCCATGAGCATTTCCCCGCAGCCGCTCTTAATTAATGAAATTGGCAATTAGTGACGGGTAGATATGATATAACTCGGTGATATGCTTTCTGTCTGTGCAAGTACTTTACCGCAAAGTGAGTGTCCCCGTGTCTGCATGTTGCCCTCAGTTGAATTAAGTTGTGATAACTTCTTGTGATTAGTCCAACCCGCACCGGTGCACAAGCCGGGTTGCAATGCAAGAGCTCAAAGCTCAGTGTGCTTTTAGGTTGATTAGCAGTGACAGCGGTACTTGTACATGCCAGTACCTTGAGAGCCCTGGCCGTGAGAGGGCCCTCCATTTCACTGATGGATAAGGCATCTGCCTCTTCCTTAATACCATACATTTATCAAAGAAAAGGAAAAAAAAAGAAAGCTCGCTCCAAGCCTCCACCGAGCAATAGAAGGAAGGTTAGAATTTCCAGGCGAACCCGCCAGCGGCGCACCAAAATCTGGGTCCCCAGTAACAGAGAGTTCCGATCTGCGATACCACCCTACACACTGCGCCGAAAAATGATAACGGGCCCCAATTAATTTTTCCAGTCAAACAACCTCCAAGGAGAAAATTTTAAAAAGTTCTTATCTAGCTAGCTAGCTAGCCACTACACCGCTCCACGATTTTAATTTCTAAAAATATTATATGAGCAGGAGGAACCGTGATCGCCGAGTTCTCCAAAATCAAGGCATTCCGCCTACCGGTGTCGTAAGAGATAAGAGAGAAAGCGGCGGAGAGTCGCCGGGCTTGCTGGATACCCCGGGCTGCATGTGAATGTTGCAGTACCAGTTTGGTACCACCGGCAGGCACCGTGATACAACCCACGGCCCCATACAGCCTCGCACGAGTGCTGACCGCCAGTTACACAAACTTGCACGGGGTGGGGAAGGAAAAACAAACTTTCTAAGGCCACCCTCTCAGCCGGCGGCACTGTGTGCCTTTGACACGAGTGTATCAGAGTTTTTTTAATTTTTAATTTTTAATTTTTGTTTTTTTATTACTGTTATTCATTCCCACTCGACCTGGTACCGGTAGGCTGCGGGGGGGGGGGGTCGGTAGGCCGGAGCACAGCGATCGTAACTTTGTGCAGAAAACTACCGTATCCCCGCCGACCCGTACTCGGACAAGGGTTCTGCATTCAGATTCTTATGGACAGGCCGAGCACCGACCGTACTGTACTCGAGTAGTAGTTACCAGAAACGGTGGAGAGGAAGTGTGTAACTCCCCCACTTCTGGTTTTTCCTTCCTTCCTTATTCTTATTTCTTTTTATTATTATTATTATTATTATTATTATCATCAGATTCTTCGATTGGTTGTGGTAAGGGCAGGCAGCCCAACCAACACTAACCTGAGTAGGGCTATTCTAAAGTTTAGAATGACCATGGATTCAAGGGGGTCGAAATGTCATACCTATGCCAATGCGACGAGAGGGGTCCAACCATCTGGGTATGACGATAGGCAGACTACTCGAGTACGGTAGAGAAACAGCCGCCAACCTAGCCCCCAATTGTGATGGGGGAAATGGGATAAACAGAGCCTCATAATACCAGGACTCGCGGAAAGTAACGTAACTTAAACTTTCGATAACCCCACCATCGGCCATCGGGCCCCTGCCCTTCGCAATCCGAGACGCGCTATCCTATTTTAATATTATGAGCCTATTGGATCTCATTGATTGGTATTCGTAATTTCCCCAACCTGCCCCGCTGTTCAGACAGTGAATTATGTTGAGGTCCGATGGTGGACTTGTCGAGGTGTTACGGTATCACACTACCGGTTGAAAAGCTCCGGTAACGGGACGAGCAAAAAATGTCCGTTGTGGCCGTGCGGTTGCTGCCCGTTGGCGGAATGTCCAACACCTTGTGCCGCCACAACTATCCAACCAACGAGGTGCTGCGCATGATACACACAATTATGGCTGACAAAGACTATTCTTTTTGTTTTTGTTTCAAACGGCAGTTTGCACAGAAAGTCGCATACCGTAAAAACCGAAATAATTGGGCATTACGCTAAGACGTTGGGGTTGCCTCTCCTAGTGAGGTCTGTTGTCTCAAGTGAGGGCTGAAAGAGAATCTGCTCGGTGTGTTTTCTCCCTCTAATCCAAAGGGGAAATTCTGGACGTCCTGGCGCCATGCCCAATTATTTCGGGTTTTACGGTATAGCACATTTCTTTAGTGTGTTCTATTCTCTATTATGCATATCACGGCACCAAACCCTACGCACATACAGTATACGAAAAAAGGAAGCCACCGGTAAACCGCCAACAACCGCCGTTAGCATAAAAATCAATTTTCCGATTTGTGCTTTCGAGACCTGGCGGATTGTCAATGCAAATGAGTTATAATACCGCAGCGACAATGTTGATTACTACTTGTATAATACCTGCACCGCTTCAATAAAGCTGTCTTCCAAGCGGAGGGCAGCGGGAGCCGAGGGACGTGTCAACCTATGAGGCCAGTGATGAGCAACTTGCGTGGCTGCTTGGAGGTGGGGGGAGCGGATCTCGAGAAGGATAGTCCAGGTGGGAGTTCAGCGAGGCGGCACCCCAGCCAGGCTTAGCTGGATTTGTTAGCAGATTGGTCCGATGGGTACAGAAATTTGGTGCCAAGCTATGCCAAGCCTCGCTGAACGCTCACCCGGTCTACTGGGGGAAGGAATGGAAGCAGTCTAGTTACTCGTAATTCCCTGACGTTTGTAAAAACGACTGCTATTGCATATGGGCAAAGAATTGTCCGGAGCCTCAAGGGTTTGCCCATATGCAATAGCAGTCGTTTTTCCAACCTCAGGAAATTACGAGTACCGGGAATAATAACAATCTGCGAGATTTGTTTTTTTATATATATAGTTTTTTTTTAAATCTTGTGAGCGGGATGATGTGGAAGGGGTGGCGGTGGTGGAGGCAGCGGTGGTTGGTTGGAGGGTCCTTACGATAGAGTGGTTTGGAGAGGGGGGGGGGTGTGGACCCTTTCTATTTATGCGAATCCTCTGCATTTCGCTGCCGGATCCGACATCATGCCCATGGGTCGTCACCGTGCGTGTCCTATTGGAGAAACGGTGAAGTGATGGGCTGGATTATTGTACGTTAGGCTTTAGCAGGATTACAGTACATGTCCGCGGTTGCCTGATTTTTGATGTAGTTTTGTAAGAGATTTGGCAATTGGTTATCTCCATCGCTGCAGATATCCGCTGTTGGAGGTAATCGATGCAGAGGTAATGATCGGCGATGAGGGTTTTTACGCAGATGGGCTGAGCGGCTCAAGTAGATACATGGAGTTTGCATTAAGCAGTGAAAGAGTCCACGACTTCCAGCATGCAGAAAGTAAAGGAAAGCCCAGAACCAGAATGAACAACTGGCCTGAGGAAAATACCAGCAGGAGGGAAAAACAACCAGAAGAAAACCTTTCCCAGCACCAGCATCCCTCCAACTTCACATACACATACCACTGCAGCCCAAGAATGCGCGCATTCCCCCCACCAAGCGCTGCAATCACCAAAATCCTCACCCAGCTACCCCGAGTGACCGAGCATGATTGTACCACTCTAGGAATTCACACCTCAGACAATGCCGACGCAGCGTGGATTAGATATTACACTAATGACCACAATCGATTGCGTATTGGGTATAGACCACTTTTTGACTACCGGCGAATATAGCCCTATCAACCCATCTACCACTGAAGGGTCGGATCGTTCAGTTAGTTGGTCGGTCGGTCGGTCGGTCGGTTGGAAAAATACGTATCGTATCATACGTATAGTGGAAATCCCATTTTGCCTATCGGATTTCCGTGATTGATTGTGCGATAGCTCTACATACCTAACCTTGCCCTGCCCTGCCCTGCCCTGCCCTGCCGCAGCAGCGGCCCCACATCTTGCCTGCTGGTGAGGACCTACCTCTTCGGCAGGCCGCAAATACCACATAGCACGATATTTTCCAAAAACGCCATTGCGGCCCATCGCGGAAGAAATGAAAATAAGTATGATAAGATAAATATTCTCATCTTGAATTGGGTGGGATCTGGTAATGGTGTTACAAACCTTACCCCCCCCCCCCCCCCCCCCCCGAGACCAATTGACTACAAACGCCGGTATGATGCCGGTCTGATATCTGGTACGTTGATAATGCCGTTGTCATACTACCCCTGCCAGGTACACGTCCCTAGCATGAGCGGAGCGAACACAGGGGGGATCCTGGAAGCAGGACTTTGTATGGCTGATTGTCTGTGCGCACCTGAGCGGCCATACTAAATTCCACCCCCAGGATCCCCCCTGTGTTCGCTCCGCTCATGCTAGGGACTTGTAGAAGCGGATGTGGATGTGGATGACTAAGTAAATTTTTGAACGACAACCTTACTTGTATCATAGTGCCGAGATTCCCCGGTGATGTCAGGGTAAGTGTGGTCGTGGTCTGAAGTATCGCATTAGAAAGCTTTCTTACCAATTTATAACTGTCCCGAAAAACATCTGACAAGGGCGGCACAGGCATTTTCAATATCTCGCCGGTTCGGGGAGTACTGCGCGGCATTCGAGTGCACTACGGTACAATACTAGTACTAGTACGATACAGCACCGGTACTCCAAATAGTAGATAACAGGGCAACCCTACTCCACGACCACATCATCATACCGTACCGGTACTCATGTCATATTATCATTACCATTATCACCGCATCACATCACATCCCATCTCATCACATCACATCACATTACTTTTCTTTTTCTTCTCCTTTCTTTTCTTTTAATTACTTTTTTCCCCCTCCCCATTGACGGACTCGCATCTCTATTATTACAACCACAGAGCCCCATTTTCACTATTACATGTACTCAAATCACTCAACAAAAAAAAGGAAGTATGATACCGTTACCGGTGGAATGGTTCGGCTTAGTTAAAAAGCGGCCTTGGACAGACGTAGCCAAATCCGGAACCGCCCTGGCAATTGCAACCACAACCATACAGTACCATGCGATGATGCAGAAGAATCAGCTACGATACGGTACTGACGGTGACAGGGCTGCGAGTGCAACTTCAACGGTACGTGCGGTGATGTACGAGCCGAGTGCGAGCACAACACTCGAGCATGCATATGATCCGTGATCTCGCGATCACCACCGCAAGTAAGCATCATAGTAAGCATCATAATTTCCCAGAGCAAAGCCCACACACAAGTAATCACCAACATGGAGGTTAGGTTTGGGTTGGGGCGGGGGAGCGGCGCACTCCAGCCAATCAGAGTGGACCCGACAACGGGGACCACCAACCTCCCCTACCAGAGAACGGGAAGCATGTGATGGCTTTTGTAGACTAATCTCCGAGCTTTGACAAGAAGAGCTCCCCTGGGGGTTTGCCGTACCGTACCATGATGGGTCCCTGGCAAGGGGTGCGCGACCAGCTGAACCTGTGGCATCTCATTCACTCGACCCGTTTTTTTCTTCTTTAAACAATCCTGTTAGAGGTAACCCGTAAAGCCAAACCTATCCTGGACTGACACTGATTCCCACTGGTACTGTACTCGTGCCCGTAAGTCTAATATGGCGTAAGAGTCTTGCGAGTCTTGCGAGTCTTGCAAGAAGAAGTGGGAAGGCGGCGGGTCAGCACCTACCTCTGCCTGCGGCGAATTTTTTAATTGGCCGTTGGTACCTATGCTTTTCGAGAAGCTCTCCGACACTTGGTGACGTCCATTCATTCTTTTTTCTTCTTCTTCCCGCTTAGAATCCATTTTGGGAGCGTTTGCACTTTCACCCCCCCTCCAAACTCTCCGCACTATCGTGGGTATTTGGGGAATTGTGCGGGATGTGCCGTCCAGGAGGGTCTCAAGTAGTCTGCCATCATACCGTAAGTAATAATTAGCTTCGTAATCATCAAAGCGTTTCCCTCTTCGCCCTACTCGCCGCTCTCCCGCCGATGATGAACTCGGAGGACATCTCCCTTTTGCTTCACCATGGCGTAGTCTGCATCGCAGATGAGAAACATCCGATGGAGAGAAAAATGACAAAAAACAAAAAAAAAACAGAGAACAGCGAAAGCCTATGCATGATAGCTCGCGCGGTCTCCCCATCCCCTGCCCATACCATGCCAATCCCGCTCCAGCCAGCCAGCCACGGCCATATTTACCCAAACGCCCTCCCGATAATATCCGAGACTGGGCGTCAAATGCACACATATGTCCCGTTTACTCCGACTATAACCTACAGTATGACCGCTTCGGCGTTCCCTTCGGGGGAATCTCCCATTGAGCGGGAGAGGCGGAGTAATTAGCGTCGATACTGTAGCCGGTGACCTCTCATTTCTCCTCAAAGCACCCTTTCCCCCCCACCTCCTGCAAGAAAGAAGGAGGAGGGGGGGGAGGGCATGGCAAGGCAGAGTATGGTATTGGTGGCTTCGTGGCGCCGTAGGAGCGTAGTAAGACTCTTCCCCAGTGCCGGGGCTCGACCCCCGATCCTGGGCTTGCGTGTCGTGTCTTCGTTCTCCGCGTATGACCCCGTGGAGGCGCTGCTGCGCGCGGGGGATCGTGGTTTGCAAGCCCCACCCCGATGTGAGAAATGCCGAGGGGTGGAGTCGTGGAAATGGTGGATTTCCGCTGCCACGCCCTAATACGCCTACACTTGATAGGGAGGAGAGAGCAGGGGCCGGGGTGATATGAGCCCAAACCTATGTTGGGGGAGTGGGCATATTGGGTATTGATAGGGAGTACTATCGATAGGGAATGCTATTTGCGCTATGTGGAGGGTGCTTTGGGTCGGTGTAATGGTTTGTTGGTCAAGCCGTCTCTTAATGGGGAAGAGGGGTTTGCTCATTTCATGTGTAGAGACAGCCCAGATTTAGTTGCGCAGGAAATTCGGAATACGGTGAGGAAAGCGCGAGAACTTCAGCAGCAAAGTTGGCTAAACACAACAGAAAAATCACCTATGAATGAATACTCATGTCCGATCTCTCTCTCCGAGATCCATCACGGGCCGTTTCGCAACAGGCCTCGTTGTAAAAAATTTAAAAAAAAGGAAATGATCAACGGAAACAGGCTTAATAGACCCTTAGAATAGACTTGATATCGCTACATCATCAAAGTACAAAGAGAGTCTCGAACAAACCATGAAATGAGGTAAAAGGACAGTCCCCAAAGGAAGCAAATTAGGAAAAATGTTAGGTGTAATCTCTCAGGCAAAATCTCAGTAAGAAATCTGATCTAGTCAAACCTCACGATTACAATCCGATCACCAATTGGCTCCTCCAAGACCTCCCCCTTACGCCGAAGCTCTGGCTCCTTCCCATACACCCAGAATTTCTTGTTCATTTTATCCATGCGTGTTAGAACTCTGTCACGGGGTGCCTCGTTAAACCCTGGAACCGGTAGCTCAACAACGCCCCCCTCGGACGGGGCCAAGCTATCATCAGTAGAGGTGTAAACCTGATCATCTCTGACCCTTCCTAGAAATCTAGATTTCCCTTTCTTCGGCACCTGCTTTACAGGCTGAACATCACGAACAGCGATCTTCCGTCCGACTTCAAGCTCAACTTTGTACTTGGTCTTCATCAGCATTCCTGGGGGCCTGAAATCCCCATCATTCACCCCAGGGACAGAAGGGTAGGCGATATGCTTCGACGGGTCCTCGACAAACATCTTCCCGTACCCCTCACTCGCGTCAACTTCGGGGCCCGACGCGAGCATCCCAGGGGACATCTTGCTGAAGAGCGCGTAGACCCTCTTGTTTATTCTTTCCTGGTTCTTGACCCAGAGGTAAGGAGGATAGTTTCCAGATTCGTTCGCTCCTTCGAGCGTGTCAAGTTCAACGCCAAGGGGGAGAGGCTCCAGCTGGCTAAGGAACTTGTGCAAGTCGCGGTGTCTTATATAGTATGTGGGAGTTGGATAAACGTCTTCATAGTCAATCTCGCCATTCTGGTTGGCGTAGGGACTAGCATTGCTACCATGAATAATGCTATCAGGAACCACTGCCCACTCTCTCCCGCCACGCCAAGCTGAGATTGTGGAGGGCTGAATTGGGGATGGGCGAGCAGTGACAATCCAAGTTACCATGTTGACTGATTCACCCTCTTCAGTAATGCCAGGTATACTGAGATCACCTTTCATTCGTATTCTGACGACGTCTTCGTCAGGATGCCAGGCAAACTTGCCAGGGGGCCCAACTTTAGATCTCTTGAGATTTCTAACAGTGGTTCCGTCATCGAAGTCGACCCAGAAGGACGATCTAGTCAAGCCGTTGGTAGTTCCAGGGAACAATCCAAGGCTACGTAGAACAACTCGTTTGATGACAGAACAATCACTCCAGGTGCCATCCACAGGGTTAAACTGTGGAACTGCATGTACTTCAACCACGGGACGACGATCTGCGCTTGGGGGTAGGAAGCCTAGGTAGAACACCTTCCCACGGGTATCAGGGGCAATTGAAAAGGAACTGGGTTGGGGGTAAAGCGCTTTCTTCCTAATCGTAAAATGGTGTCCTGCCTCAGCACCGTCTGTCTGTTGAGAAATAGCTGAGGAGAAGGAGAAGCGCTTGTTGAGCTTGCTCGAGGACTTGCCGCCAGCCTTTGGGAAGATGTATCCTTCCAGCCGTTGCTCGACAAGATCGAATTCAGCGATAGCATAGAATTCGTTAAGAGCTGTCTCTATGATGAAAGAATCACGTTCAAGCCATGTATGAAGCAACTTTCCACGATCCTGGAGCCTGGTAGAGAAAACAGCACAAAGGCTATGGGGATGTTGAAGGAAAGTTCTCGGTGGCAGAGGAGGTGAAGAGGAAGTACCCCAGCTTGAGACACCAGACTTCAGTCTCAGGGAAACGAAAGAGTTATGGGGAACGGGGACATACGCCCAGTTCAACCAGGAGGAGAAGAAACCGGAGCCTTCGCCAGCAACGGCTTGAAGATTGCGGCCTTCTTGCGGCTGAGGATGGACATGCGCCTCTCCGATCACCAGCAATATCCCACGATTTGTCGACATACGAATACTCTCACCATCCCTAAGAAGTATACTCTCCGAGCGTTTCATAACACACTCCCCAAGCTCATCACTGAGGGTGATGATGGTATCGGCGGCAGCATCATCAACAGGGCGACTCAGATCCTTGAGCACAATAACACCACGGGAGCTTTAGGACACAATCTCACGTCAGAGCCGCTCTTACACAGACGAAGTCGCAAGAAAACGAGGGAAAAAAAGAAAGAAAGAAAAAACAAAACAAGCAAACAAACACAAAATGGAAGATTATACCGTTGATATATCAACAGATTCTGATTAGAATCCACAAGGAAACCGTTGGTCAAGCTGGTAGACGCACGCGCTACTTTTTCGATGACCTCGACATGCGAGGGGTTCCCTTGCTTCCAGTTCATGGACCTGAAGTAAGCAGCGTCAAAATCCCGCCTAGTCCGGTGCTTTTTATTGCATTCTGAGGACAGGGGAAAGTAGAGCTTGTGGGCGTAATGGCAAACTTCATCTGAGGTGAAGTAATTGTGGAAAGCTCGAGAGACCAGCCTCAGAGCAATCACATCACGCGATGAGAGGGACTCGAGGACATATCGGCACAACTCCGGGGGAATAGTAACGAGCGTTGGTCCTTTCGGAGCCGGCATGACGAGGGGATAACCAGACAACAGGGATAAAATGAAATGAAATGAGTAGAGTGGGATAGGAAAGGGAAAAGAAAAAACGAGAACAACAAGAACGAGGGAATAGAGGAGAGGGGGATGAGCTGCTCAGAGAGTAGAATTAAGCTTCTACGATGTTTGTGTGGTGAGTTTGTGGGGTGAGGGAAGCCTCACGAGGGCAGGGCAGGACAACGAGATGGCGGGAAGGGAAGCTGATTCTGTTGTCTAGATCAAACAAATCGGGATCAGATAAGACACTGCAGCCAGTTACCGTATTTAATTCACCGAAAACGGCAGATCTTGGTCTTGACGGAAGCACTAACGACAGATTATCATATCATACCAAAGATTTGCTATGCTAACCGATGGCCAGGGACAGAGTGCTGCCGGCAGCGTAGCTGGGACGTTAGAAGAGTAATAATAAAAATCATATTATCCCAGTGCCCACACCATCGCTCGAGTCTCGCACTCCCAACTCAAACCCTTGCAAAATCTGCCGGTAAGTGCCTGGTGCTCCGACACGTACCTGACCCCCCCCCCCTCCCCACCAGCAATCAAGGGTGAGATCTTGAAAAACCCCACTCACCCAAACAACAACAACACAAATTACAGTATCGGTACCGTACGCCAGTCAACCAAACCACCACCGAGTTTGCGAAGCATCAGAAAACCTCGGGCGCTAGTATCATAAAAATCTCCTGAAAATCCACTACTATCCCCACCAGCTAGCCCCTCAGTCTCCGGATTCAGAGGCAAAGGGGCCCGGGAAGGATTAGCCTTTTCCTGACACAGCACGGGTACTCGCGCAAGATCAGCCCCCTCCCAGGGCGTGTTGGATCTCATTAACTGGTATTCGCAATTCCGCTAACCTGTCAAACTAAAGCCTACCCTGGGCCGACCGGCCGAAATCTATCGATAGGGTGGAAGAACTCCTTGAACCAGCCCACTTCCGCTCCTGGGGAGCGCTCAACTCTGAATGACAAAGGCTCCTCAACAAGAACACCTATTCAGGATATGAAGCCATAAAGTGACAGACTAGAAGCCAGAGAATACTTAAATAGAAGCGCATTTAATAAACAATAAGTTTTGACGGGGCTTTAAGGGCTTGTGCGAAAGGTGGCTGATAGGAATACCGCCCTAACTAAATGTTTACTGTTGATGATCGAATTTATATGCCAGGGTGCCTAAATTAACTGCCCGTTTATTGGTAAGGTAAACAATTAGCTTTCGATCAACCCATGGTTGGTGGGCCCAATATTACATGCTTCGCCCTCGTCAAGATTTTGATTTTGCACGGCTGAATTCTCTAGCCAATCTTCGGGCTACATTTTATAGGTTTTATCCTCTCGGAGTTCCCCGCGACCATCTAACTGCTCTCCCAGTACCGGTATCCGGACACCGGATGGCCTAGCCTTGATATATAGGGTCCGGCAAGAAGCTGGTGAATACTCGAGTAGTTATTTAATGGTTATGGGCCGTAGGACCGATAATTGTTGCCGCCCTTGTGAAGGAAGAAGGAACCGGGAGGGCAGGTCTCATGCTATAAGATCCTGTTTCAAGGTGTCCAAATACTTCTAATGTGAGCGAGGAGGGATCAATTTTTGGCATTCGATTCTCCCAGTTTTGAGGCCCCTCGTCAACAGGGTCGCACACCCACCCTTTTGTGGCATTCGAACGGTTTTTTTTCCCTCCCCCTTCCCCTCCCCCGAAATAGCAATACCACCCCTCCTAATAATTCCAACTCCCTTCTTCACCCAGGCACACTGCAGCGACCAAACTGCTCCTTTCTTTCTCTCTCTCGCTTTCGCTCCCCTTTCCCTTCTCTTTTTTCTTCCCCCCCCCCTCGTAGAACCTCAAAACCTAGGTTAGTATGGTAACACCAAAAGCGAAACTGACATCGCTTTTATCTCTTCCGCAGGAGACGGTATTGACCGAAGAATTGGGCAAATTTTGCGATTGGGCGGCAGCTCCGTCCCAAAACCTGCTACGGGGAAGGACCTGGAAAACGGGGTGCTAAAGTGGCACCCGTTACAGTACCCGCAACACTACTGTACGAGTACTCGGTACTGCAGTCAACTAACCTCTACCCGCCGTCCAGTGCGCTAAGAAATCCGTACTGTAAAGAGCACCGTTATGGTGGTGGGCTTGTGCTCTGTTGTGGGTACAGTAATAAAAGTTTGTTTCCGTTTCCCCTTGCAGATTTTTCTTCCACCCCATCCAATGGCAGCCTTCATAGGAGCCGTTTCCCCAGTTCAGGCAAGATACACTCGTCCAATGGGCGAGTTAGGTTGGAAGGTAAAATAGGGGAGCCAAGGGGTAGGAGGGAACTACCCGAATAGTGGGACCGCGCTACTACTCTTGTAGTTCAATTTCATCTTGCAGTCTGTAGCACACGCACTGAAGGTACTGTAGGCGTGGCCTACTCCACCACAACATTTGTTCGACAGCCTACCCGTAATAGAGAGCTACCGTTCTAATACAAGCACACTGTAGATCTAATTGCCCAGCCAACCATACAGTGACTGGGCACCCGCTTGAAGAGAGCGGGTGGTGGGCAGCCTCGTATCAGACATGTGCAGAGTAATTTCAGATAATATAGAGTACTGCGCGGCTGTTCCTACCGGCAACTGCCATATGGTGCATGATTGGCTGCTATGCCTTAGCCTACCATACACGAGAGATACTACTCTGCGGGCTTAGAGTAGTTCGTGATGCAGTCCTGGCTGACTGACTTGGATTCACTAGGGATTATTAAAGCGGACAAACCAGATACCCAGCTTAATAAAGTGAGCAGTGGTTAGAGGCAGCAGGCCTAAGAGCACTGTATAGTGCGTGAACTGGTAAGAGGCAGTGTGCATGTCAGGCATGATTAGAGCTTTGGATGGTGCAGTCGTTCCCTGAGTCCAGTGGTCAGCCCCTAACAGGTGCATGCATCATCAGCTCTTCGCCCGGGCACAAGCGTCCAAAACAGACTCTCATCTACGCTTGTGCCATATATCATACTAGCGGCATCAATGATAACGTACCCCCCCCCCCCCCCCCCGATCGCTTCCTGCGTCCAAGGCTTCTGGCAGGAATCACCTCATAACCTCGTGATCCCCAGAGGGCGGTGCTAATGACAGTGGGGCCGACGAGAGAATTTTGCGCATCCCCAACTATTGGAGTGCCGACTATCACTGCCTTCGCTGGGGTAACGACGCAGTGCAGTTGATTGTACGCTCGGTGTCTGTTGGAGTCTTGCTGACAATCCAAATCCCAAATCCCAGCAACAGCAAAGCTGTCCCCATCGTGTACCAGGGAAGCTCCACGACCAACTCTTTGTTTCTCTCGCGTAGCGCGGTCGAGGCAAGTATGTACGTGACTAGGTTTGACCAATGTCTATCGTTCCTTGACACATCTGCTAGAGCAATCCACAAATCCCTGATCATTACCCACCCAGATGGCTCGACCCCGCATCTGTCTAGGAATACAACGAGAACCCAAAGCACATAGAGTGAAAGCCCCACAATCCTCTGTCCTGTGCACTGATAACAATTGATGGAAGTTGAACTTAGGCCCGTCCCGCACCTGAGATAAAGTTGACAATGACCACCATACCCATTGTTCTAGTAGCTTAGCTCTCTGCAGCACTGCTGTCCCATTGGACGGATAGTGGTTCAGCTGCGGGAAGTACAGAACACCCTCCAAGGATATTTCAGGAGAGCGGGCGAACGGCGGAAAACGTGGCATCACAATCAAAATTATCAAACCATAGTAAAAAGAAAGACATGTGTCACGTGAACCCCCAGGGAGCTCTTCCCCTCATTCAGATCCTGAGAGAAACCAGGATGCGATTTTGGCGCTGTGAGATTCTCACATCAGAAGGCTATTGTTCCAACGTTCAGGTTCCAGTGATTGCCCCTCACCTATCATATCATACCCGCATCACAGGAAGGAAGGAAGCTCCGGCCCAAATACGAGATGCATCCATCGCTAGAAGTCATCACCAAGAACCGGTAGCTGCAGTGCTTTGGGGGCGGATCAATCTCGCCCCAGGTTCTTGTGCGCATTGTGGCCGCGTAGAAGGGGAAAGAGATAGAAGAGGGGTGTAATCGTTGTACATAAGCCCTGAAACATATCTCTTAGCACAACCGTACTGATGATACTAATTGGGACGTGTGCATAATATCTCCTGCGCCTCGAGCTCTCGTTCTCTGGTTTTTTTTTTCCAAAGAACGAGCTAGGACCGAGAATAACGATGAGTTGGATGAGAAGTGGGTCTGCATGTAGAGGACGAGGTAGTACGCCCCAAATCTCCACAAGCATGAGCCTACAGCATCTCAAGCGTTTGTCCAAGAATCAAAGCACTGCATACCAGCACAATAGGGAAAGCTAAGGTGTAAAAAAAGAAAAAAATAATCTTGCCCTTCACCCTTTTTCTAAAGGAATTAATACCTGGTACGGATTGCTCGAGTGCCTGAACGATGCCCCTAGAACAATTCGGTAGGCACCGTACTCGAGTACTATAGTAGCTATTTGATTAACGGATGTCTCACCGCATACTAGCAATACCGGCATCCGTTTGAGCAGTCCCAAACCACAGATTTGGGGTGTCTACTCCGCGGTTCTCCCGATTGCGGACCCTATTCTCGGAAGAGCGAGCGCGGACGGTGCAGGGCTGTTTATCCCCTCCCTTCTTTCTCTCCAAAAAAAGAAAGAAAAAACAAAAACAAACGTGGGACCAAATGCAGGAGGACTGGTTAATAGAATCAGTAGGATGAAGGGGGGTACGTTCGAGTCGAGAACACGAGGTACCGGAAAAGCAGATGCACAGGGCAAAACGGACGGATGGATCGATGGTTTGAAAGAGGTGAAGCGAGACGTGTCTGCATCGAGAGCTGTCCTCGGGCTTGCGTATAGCACCCGAGTTGTGAGTATGTGCATGATTACTCGAGTACCGGTAGAGCCCAGGAGGGGGGAAGAGGAAAGGGGGGGGTACGGTAGAGTGACCGATGAACCCATAGTGACGGGGGAAATTGTTTTTCCTTTGGCTTCTGGGGCTCCCGGAGAGTAATGTGCGGGTGCCGATACTCAGCACTGTGCAGTCTTGATGGGCCGTGACCCCCACGCCCCATAGAGGAAGTTTTTTTTTTTCCTGATAAATCCTTGATTTTTTACGTCTTACAGAGGAAGGCCCCTCCTTCATATGATATACCGGTATTATGCGATTTCAGCGCTATCCCAGCACAATGGAGCACCAACGAGCGACCTCTCAGGAAAGGGGCCATGGTGTCAAACGTTGGGGGGGGGGGGGGGGGGGGGGGGGGGGGGGGGGGGGGGGGGGGGGGGGGGGGGGGGGGGGGGGGGGGGGGGGGGGGGGGGGGGGGGGGGGGGGGGGGGGGGGGGGGGGGGGGGGG
>Ga0307517_10000207_pt1 | contig 99774 bp, 90 predicted proteins | sample 23_EM_MG_FD_194515 | JGI IMG/M metagenome (GOLD analysis project Ga0307517, IMG submission 194515) | Populus trichocarpa ectomycorrhiza microbial communities from riparian zone in the Pacific Northwest, United States - 23_EM | ecosystem: Host-associated > Plants > Roots > Unclassified | place... | reverse complement strand
CAGCTCCTGCCTGTCCTGTAATTTAAGCCTGGCGGAAAGATAATCTAATGTCCGGTCTTCAATGTCCATTGTACTGATGTTTACATAAATACCCATATGGCTTACCTTGGTCATAAAATCTTCCAACTTGTCAGATGGAACTTTCACAACCATCTCTGCAGAAGTATTAAAAGCAGCTATACGCATCGTGGAATCATTACTGATATGAACATCCCGGCTCTGCCCTGCTGAAGATCGTATTCTATGATGCATTACCATCCCTCCATAAAATTTAGTAAGGGCGGCGACATTCTCACTAGTTTGCTGTACATTTTTTACTTTAAAATTTATTTCGGCAGTTTTTACAAGCCTGGTGGTCATTTTTGATGTATCTACAGCAGTAGCCGAATCAGCAGCAGATGACGAGCTTTTATGATTGTTAATAAATTCGTAATCGCCCCCTGATTTTCCTTTGCAAGCTGCCAGCAACGCAACAGCTGCCAGCACTATCAGTAACATTTTCGCTTTCATGGTCGTAGGATTTAATTGGTTTTTCAATTGATACGACTTGATGCCAAATAGTAACCCATGATGATGAAGTTGTTACAAACTGTCTGTTCGGACAACAAAAAAAGGCCTCTCTTTTTAGAGAAGCCTTTAAGTATAATATTAAATCTTTTTTAGTTAGATGACAATGCCGCAGCACCGCTCACGATTTCAGTAAGCTCTGTGGTAATAGCTGCCTGACGTGCCTGGTTGTATGATAATTTCAGGGCTTTTATTAATTCGCCTGCATTATCAGTTGCTTTGTCCATAGCTGTCATACGGGCACCGTGTTCAGATGCATATGAATCTAATACCGCTTTGTATAACTGTATCTTAATATTCTTAGGGATCAATTTTTCAACGATCTCTTCCTGCGAAGGCTCAAGGATATAATCTACCTGAGTAGCATTAGCAACTTTGCTTTTTTCAGCCTTAGGTACCGGCAATAATTGTTCAACTGTTAAAAACTGTACAGCAGCATTTTTAAAGCGGTTGTAAACCAGTTCAACGCGGTCATATTCACCTTTCAAAAAGCCTTCCATGATGCTTTCTGTAACCTTAGATACATTAAGGAAAGTAAGGTCGCTAAACAACTCATTATTATTACCAATCACGTTGTATTTACGTCTCTGGTAATATTCCTGGCTCTTTTTTCCGATACCTACTATCGAAACATTACTCGCTTTTAACTGGTTGCTGTATTTCTCAGCGATCAGGATATTAGCTGTTTTGATCACGTTGGTATTGAAGGCTCCTGCCAAACCACGGTTTGATGATACAACCACGACCAGTACACGATTAGGCTCACGTTCCTGTAAAAACGGAGATGAACCATCTTCCAGGCTTGCAGAAAGGTTTGCCAGCATGTCCTTCAGCTTATTAGCGTAAGGGCGCAATTGCACAATAGCGTTGGTCGCACGTTTCAACTTAGCCGCCGAAACCATTTTCATAGCCTTGGTGATCTGCTGCGTTGAACTTACTGACGCGATCCTGTTTCTTACTTCTTTTAAATTAGCCATTTATTTAATGTGCAAATTTTTGATGTGCAGATGTGCAAATTACTTTGCCTTTATTATTTATAATTGAAATGTACGGCTATGCAATTATCTGCACATTTACATATCCGCACATTTGCACATTAATACTTTCCTGCCAGTTCTTTAGCTACTGTTTCCAGTACGCCTGTGATCTGGTCGTCCAGTTTACCGGCTTTCAAAGCAGCCAGTGTTTCAGGATGACGCATTTCTAACTGGGTAGTATATTCACTTTCAAATTCCCTGATCTTGTTCACAGGTACGTTACGCATCAGGTTTTTAGTACCCGCATAAACGATAGCAACTTGTTTTTCAACTGTCACTGGTGAATACTGTCCTTGTTTCAGGATCTCTACGTTACGTGCACCTTTATCAATTACGTTCTTTGTAGCTGCATCCAGGTCAGATCCGAATTTTGAGAAAGCTTCCAGCTCGCGAAACTGTGCCTGGTCAAGTTTTAAGGTACCGGCAACTTTCTTCATTGACTTGATCTGCGCGTTACCACCTACGCGAGATACCGAGATACCTACGTTGATAGCCGGACGAACACCTGCGTTAAACAGGTTCGACTCAAGGAATATCTGGCCGTCGGTAATCGAAATTACGTTGGTTGGAATATATGCTGATACGTCACCTGCCTGTGTTTCGATAATTGGAAGAGCGGTTAATGAACCACCGCCTTTGACGATGCTCCTGATAGATTCAGGAAGGTCATTCATATTTCTTGCTATTTCATCATTCTGGCTGATCTTAGCGGCACGCTCTAACAAACGGCTGTGCAGGTAGAACACGTCACCTGGATAAGCCTCACGGCCCGGTGGACGACGTAATAATAAGGATACCTCACGGTAAGCAACAGCCTGTTTTGACAAATCATCATAGATGATCAAAGCAGGGCGTCCGGTATCGCGGAAATACTCACCGATAGCAGCACCGGCAAATGGCGCGAAGAACTGCATTGGAGCAGGATCGGCAGCACTTGCAGAAACTACAACTGTGTATGCCATTGCATTATTTTCTTCCAGTGTACGAACGATATTCGCTACAGTAGAAGCTTTTTGACCGCAGGCAACATAGATACATAGTACCGGTTGACCTGCAGCGTAAAATTCTTTTTGATTGATAATGGTATCGATACAAACCGCTGTTTTACCAGTCTGACGGTCACCGATCACCAGCTCACGCTGGCCACGGCCGATAGGGATCATCGCGTCGATAGCTTTGATACCTGTTTGCAAAGGCTCGGTTACCGGCTGACGATAGATTACACCCGGAGCTTTACGTTCCAAAGGCATTTCGTAAGTTTTGCCTGAAATAGGACCTTTACCATCAATTGGCTGACCAAGCGTGTTTACTACACGGCCAAGCATGCCTTCACCAACATTGATCGAAGCGATCCTGTTAGTACGTTTGATGGTATCGCCTTCCTTCACCTCGTCAGATTGTCCCAACAATACCACACCCACGTTATCTTCTTCCAGGTTAAGTACGATTCCCTGTAAACCATTTTCAAATTCAACCAGCTCACCTGATTGTACTTTTGTTAATCCGTAAACGCGGGCGATGCCGTCACCCACCTGAAGTACCGTTCCTACTTCTTCTAATTCAGATTCTGACTTGAAGCCCGATAATTGCTGGCGCAATATTGCTGATACTTCGTCTGGTCTAACCTCTACCATTTTTTATTTATTTAGAGTTTTGTTTATTAAATTATTGATTTACCCCGCGGGCAAAGTCCTGTTTTAACCTGTTTAAACTACTGGATAGACTGGTGTCTACCTGCATATCACCTACCGTAAGCACAAAGCCGCCGATCAGTTTCGGATCAACTTTAGTGTGTAACTCAATAGTACCTTTTGTAGCTGCTTCTAATTCGGCAATTATGCTTTTCTTGTTCTCTTCAGACAAGGGTGTAGCCGATGTTACATAAGCCCTTACAATATGTTTGATCACATTGTATTGGTTAATGAACTCTTTCGAAGTAGCGTATAAAATCTCCGAACGACTTTTGTTGATCATGATCTTAAAAAAAGAATCAGTGACCTTGCTTACCTTACCTCCAAATATCGCTTCCAGTATTTTGATCTTTTTATTGTGGGCAACGATCGGGTTTGCCAAAACAGCCTGAAGCTGGAAATTGGCCCTTAAGGTTTGCGAAAAAAGCAGCATATCCTTCTTCGTCTCTTCGAGGGATTTTTGTTCCACCGCGAGATCGATCAATGATTTGGCGTACCTGGTTGCAACTGTTAATTCAGACATATCTTTTTTATTTCGAATTTCGGAATTACGATTTCGAATTTATTTTCTTCTGGACCCGAATTCAACAACGGCTTGATAAATCCGAAATTGAAAATTCGAAATCCGATATTACTTTAATTTCACTTCCTTTAAAAGGTCGGATACTAATTGGTCTTGTTTGCGCTGATCTTCAAATTGCTTGCGCAATATCTTTTCAGCGATCTCTATTGAAAGAGTGGCTACCTGGTTTTTTACATCAGCCATAGCAATTGCTTTCTGGTTATCAATTTCCACGCGGGCACGCTCAATCATGCGGGTACCTTCTGCATTGGCAGCATCTTTAGCTTCAGCAATAATCTGATCTTTTACCTTTTTTGCTTCGCGAAGAATTGCATCACGCTCAATACGTGCCTGTTTCAACAGTTCGTCGTTTTCGTTGGTCAGACGTGCCATTTCTTCTTTAGCAGCTTCGGCCATTAAGAGCGCGCTTTCAATTGATTTTTCGCGTTCGCTGATAGCAGCCAGGATCGGTTTCCAGGCAAACTTTCCTAATATCCATAATAGAATTGCGAAACAAAGTGTTGTCCAGAAAACTAAACCAATATTGGGGGTTACTAAATCCATAGTATATTTATAATAAATTAATTCGGTTCAAATTTAAATAGCCCGGAGCCAACCGCTCCGGGTATTTTTTTAGCCAATCATGGCTACTACCACCGCGAACAAGGCAACACCTTCAACAAGGGCTGCAGCGATGATCATGTTTGTTTGGATTTTAGAAATAGCTTCCGGCTGACGTGCGATAGCTTCAACAGCTTTACCGCCAATCTGGCCGATACCGATACCGGCACCGATAGCAGCAAAACCCGCACCAAGCGCAGCAATATTTCCATACATTGTTGTAGCCGCAGCTAAGGTTCCAATCATTCCAGTCATTGTTTGATAATTTAAACGTGTATATTAATATGTAATTAATTCAAGTTAATGGTGTTCCTCAATAGCCATCCCAATAAATAAGGATGAAAGAAGTGTAAAAATGTAAGCCTGCAGGAATGCCACTAGCAACTCGATGCAATCCATAAACACTACAAAAACTATTGAAACCGGCGATACCCAAATCGTTCTGAAAATGAAGATCAGGGATATTAAGCTAAGAATCACGATGTGACCCGCAGTGATGTTCGCAAACAAACGGATCATCAACGCAATCGGCTTTGAAAATATGGACACAATTTCAACCGGTATCATGATCGGGAACAGCCACCATGGATTAGGTACAAAAATGTGTTTCCAGTAATGTTTATTACCATTCAGGTTTACTACAAATAATATAATAACAGATAAAGTCAGCGTTACCGCTATGTTACCTGTAAGGTTATACCCACCAGGGAAGAAAGGGATCATCCCAAAAAGGTTATTGATCAGAATAAAAAAGAAAATGGTAAGCAGCAAAGGCATGAACCTCGCATACTTATGGCCCATGTTCGGGATAGCAATATCGTCACGGACAAAAACGATCAAAGGCTCCATCCATGATTGCAAACCTTTTGGCGCTTTGCCTACGCGTTTGGTGTAAGAAGATGAGACGCTTAAGAATATGATCAGCAATAGAGCGATACCCATAAACAAGCTAATCACGTTGCGGGTGATCGAGAAATCTAATACTTTTTTACTTGCTGCTTCATCAATAGCCCCTGAAGCATCCACAACTTTAATTTTATTTTCTTCCAGCTTATAGCTGTTGCGACCGCTATTATATACTGTACCTTCAGGTAATAGCTTACCTGATGAAAATACATCAAGTCCTTTATCAGTATAAAGAATAACCGGAAGAGCGATATGCTTTTCTTCTACAAAAGGAAGCGCAACTGGCCATGAGTGCGAGTCGCCGATGTGTTCTAAAATTACATCCTTGGGTTCAAACTTCTTTTCTTTGTTTTCTGAAGTACTTTCCTGGCTAAAAGCTGATTTCGGAAATATGCCTGAAATCAAAAAAAACGCGCAAATCAGAGAAAATTTAAAAAATTTTGAGTTCAAAATCGAGCCGTTAGTCATCTAATTGAAGTTTTCTACCTTAAATTTTTGTGCCGCAAGTTACGCAACAGAACATAAACTTCAAAGACCATATTTAATAAATATACATAAAAAAAATCGGCCAGAAAAACGTACTTATTTACCTTATTTTTTGCCAAAAAAATGATTATAAAAAACAAACAGGCCAATATTTTCACTGTAGTACTTGCAAGGAATGCCTGAACATAATAATCTTCCTTTTTATTCTGAACAATAAGAATTGACCCAAGTACTAAAAGAGTAAGGGCTGATATGAAAAAAAATATCAGCCAAAAATTGGGCACCAGCCAATCGGCATAGCCATTATGCTGGGCGGCCACAGGCATTATAGACAGCAACAGCACAAAGCCAAGGTAAGCAAATATTGAGGGGAGTACTTTCATTGTGATATAGCGTAAATTATTTTTTCAAAGATACGATAACTATATATAATGAAATAAAAACTCCAATAAGAGACAATGCTGCAGTTACCCATTTTACCTCGTGGTGAGCCGATTCGTCAATCTTATAACCGGCAAAAGCAAATAAGCCGATAATAGCAATCATCTGAAAACCAACACCGCTGTATTTTACATAAGCATTCAACGGCTTGTCGTCATTTTCATCCTGTTCATTTTTAGCCATCTGCAAATTTATTAATCCTATTTCGTACAATTTAGTAAATTAGCAATGCTTTTCTTAACCTGGGTTTTATTTTGAGGCATATTTCCAAAACATCTGTATTAAAAAGAATAATTTTTCTGGTCCTTGTGCTTTTTGCTACCGGATGTTCGCTGCAAAAAGAAAGCGGTGTTAACCGTGCTTTGCAAAACCTTACAGCCCATTATAATATACTTTTTAATGCCAACGAAATACTCCGGCAAAAACAGGAAGGCTATGCGCTATCGTTTGTGGACTCCTATAACGAGATATTAAGTGTGTACCAGGATACCACTGCACGGTCATCCACTACTGATAAAGATATTGCCGAAGCGAAGGCCAAAGCCAACAAGATCATTAATATAAAGGAACAAAGCCATTACCTGGGCGATGCCTACCTGGTATTGGGGAAAGCAAGTTTCCTGGATGGCGACTATTTTTCGGCATTGGAGTACTTTAGTTATGTGACCCGATCATTTTCTGACAAGCCGGCATTAATGCAACAGGCGCTGGTATGGAAAGCACGTTCAATGATGTACCTCAACCAGCTACCAAAAGCAAAACTGGTAATCGACTCGGCGGTACAAAGCATCAAGCCTAAAAGGAAAAAATATATTGCCGATATATATGCTACCAAACTGCAATACGATATAAATGTACAGGAATATGCAGATGCGGAGGAAGCAGCTAAACAAGCTATTCATTATTGCCATGATAAGCCATTGCGTTTGCGCTGGACATTCATCCTGGCACAGATACAAGAGTTAAACAATAAAAATGCCGACGCAGCTAAAAACTACTTGCGTATAGCTAACAGCAATGCCCCTTTTGAAATGGCATTTAACGCCAACCTCAACCGCATCAGGATTGAGGATATGCAACAGGGGGCAAAAGTCAGCCGTATTGACAGGCTAAAGGCATTGATCAAGAATGAAAATAACAAGGACTTTATTGATCAGATCTACTACCAGATAGCTGAGCTTTATTTTGCAAACAAGGATATTGATAACGCCATAAAGAATTATCGCTTATCAGTGCGCTTTAGCAAGAAGAATCAAAATCAAAAAGGTCTCTCCTACCTTCGCTTGGCTGATATCGATTTTAAAAATAAAGCGGATTACATTGGCGCTAAAAAATACTACGACAGTACACTTTTTGCCCTTTCGCCAAATTACCCGGGATACCAGTCTGTACAAAAAAAGCGTGATAACCTGCAAATATTGGCCGACAGGTATGGTACCATAGCAAGGGAGGATACGCTACAAATGCTCGCCCAGCTTGATGAGAAAACAAGGACAGCACGCATTGATGCCATGGTGCAGAAACATATTTTGCAATTGCAGGCTGCAGCTGCCGTTCCTGTGCAAAGCACTGCAAGCAATGGCGGGGGGCCTCAGGGCGGGTCTTTTGGCAGCAGTTTTTACTTTTATAATTCGAACGCCGTTGGCCAGGGGGTTAATGAATTTAAACGGACCTGGGGCAACCGCAAACTGGAAGATAACTGGCGACGCAGTAATAAGGGCATAGTTGCCGGAAGTACGCTTGGTAATACACAAAGCATAGACCCTGATGCTCCGTCCGATCAGGTGGGTGGGGGTAAAGGCAGCGTCACGGCGGGGAACTACAGACAGCAATTGATCAAAGATCTGCCACTTACTCCTGAATTGATGGCACAATCGAATACGCGCATGTATAATGCCTATTTTGATATAGCCAACTTTTACAGGGATATTTTGGGTGATAAAAAAGAGGCTATAACCATTTACGAATTGATGCTGAGCCGTTTCCCCAACTCTTCTGATAAAGCAGCTATTTACTACAGCCTGTACCGTTTGTATAGCGATAATAACGCAGCTAAATCTGATGAGTATAAAAACCAGGTACTGAAAGACTATCCTGAAACAGCTTTTGCCAAAACTATTATCGACCCGGAATATGGAAAGAAACTGAGCGATGCAGATGCCGGCCTGAATGGCATGTATAATGACGTTTACGATAATTATTCAAAAAAGAAATTCAATGAGGCGATTACCGCTATAGATTCGATGTTGAAGGTGTATCCAAACAATAAATTATCAGCACAATTAGCCTATTTGCGAACCATATCATCGGGCCACTTGGAAAGGCTGGCACCATTCAGGGAAGAGTTGGTACAGATTGTCAACACCTATCCAAATGACCGCTTGGTTACCCCGCTCGTTAAACAACACCTGGTCTACATAGATGCTCACATGGCAGAAATGGCTACGACACCGTTTGCCTTAACTGATAATGACCCTAACGAGATACCATTCAAAGTCGAACCCAACGTCCAGGATAAGATTGCAGAATATAACAATTCGCAATTGGTGCGGCAGGTAGCACAGCAAAGGATCGAACCAAAATCTGCCCAGAAAAAACCGGATAGTACAGCAGTGAAATCAGCAGCTATTAATCCTACAGTGCCAAATCCCGATGCCGTCAAGCCAAAACCTAAGCCATCTATATTTTCGATGAGCGACAGCACCAATTACTACTTTGTTGTAAATGTGAGCACAGCTACAGCCAATCTCGCTTCTTCACGTTTTGGCATAGGGCAGTTCAACCGGGCCAATTTTCAGGAGGGTGCTATTGCGCACCAGTTAAAAGACGTGGGAGACAACAACCAACTGATCTATGTAGGCAGATTCTACAGCGTTGATGCAGTCAAGGCTTATGCCCGGGCAATTATTCCGCTGATGCCTGACATTATGAAGGTGCCGAAAGAACAATACAGTTTTTTCATCATCACTAAACAAAATCTAGACAAACTGAACAATAAAAATCTGCTGGATAGTTATATAGATTATTATCAAAACAATTATTGAAATAGTTAATATTGACCCCAAATTAAAATCAGATAAATGATCGCTAAATTAACTCAGGAAGATATAAAAAGATACAACTGGTACATCTGGAAATTCGTTATCGGTTGTTTTGCGCTTTTAGCACTAATCATAATCGCCACGTATTTGGGTGTTTTCGGGCCTTTACCTCCTTTCCGCGACCTGGAAAACCCAAAAAGTAACCTGGCATCTGAAATCATTTCGTCCGATAAGCAAACACTGGGTACTTATTATGTCGAGAATCGCTCAAATGTGACCTATAAACAAATCTCACCTAATGTCATTCATGCGCTGATAGCTACTGAAGATGAACGCTTTTTAGACCATTCAGGAATTGATTTCCGCAGGCTTTTCAGCATTATTTTCCTTAATATCTTTAAAAAGCAGGGTGGCAGTACGATCACACAGCAGCTTGCAAAAAACCTGTTCACTGAACAGCCATCGCACAATAAGCTTGTCCGCATGACTCAAAAGTTCAAGGAGTGGATCACATCGGTACAGTTAGAAAAGCACTACACCAAGGAAGAGATTATCACTATGTACCTGAATAAGGTTGATTTCGGTGCATATAATACTTATGGTATCAAATCAGCAGCCCGAACTTATTTCAGTACAACGCCCGACAAATTAACGCCGGATCAGGCAGCTTTGTTAATGGGTATGATCAATGCGCCAAGCACATACTCACCAATAAACCATCCAGACAGAGCACTTGGCCGACGAAATAATGTGGTGCTTCCACTGATGGAAAAGCAAGGTTTCCTCAGTGAGGGACAACTGGAAGAATTTAAAAGTAAACCAATAGGATTAAAGTTTAATCCTATTACCCACAATGATGGACCAGCACCTTACTTTAGGGCTGTACTGAAAAAGGAAGTGCAAAAGATATTCGACCAGGAATCGATCACCCGAGCAGACGGAACGCCGTATGATCTTGATCGTGATGGGTTGAAAATCTACACCACTATTAATTATACTATGCAGCAATATGCCGAGGAGGCCCAGGCCGAATATATGCGAAAGCTGCAGGTACAATTTAATGATCATTGGCATGGATATACTTTATCAAAAAGCATTAAGAATTTTAAATTGCTGATCGACCAGGGAATGCACCGTTCTGACAGGTATAAGGCAGATACCTTACAGGGCATGTCGCCTGAGGAGATAAGGAAAGACTTTAATACACCTACGAAGGTTGAGTTGTTTACATGGAGGGGCGATACCATCATGACCATGAAACCGATCGACTCCATTGTATATTCCAAAATGCTTTTGCGCAATTCAATGATGAGCATGGACCCGACTACGGGTTATATCAAAGCCTGGGTGGGTGGTATCAATTTTGAGCATTTTAAATACGACCAGGTAAAGAACGGAACGCGCCAGGTTGGTTCTACTGCCAAGCCATTTACTTATGCTGTGGCAGTAGATAATGGCTATTCGCCTTGTATGAAGGTAGATAATGTACCGGTTACAATTGATGTACCTGGCTCTGACGCGTGGACGCCGAGACAGTCATCTTACGATCTACAGCCGGGTATGATCACCCTGCGTACGGCATTGGCCTACTCGCAAAACTATGTGACTGCCTATGTGATGAAACAGGTTGGCCCGGTTCCGGTAGCGAACCTGACCAAGAAAATGGGCATTACCTCGCGTGTGGATCCATATCCTTCTATTTGTTTAGGTGTATTCGACGCTTCGGTATATGATATGACCGGTGCTTACTCTGTATTTGCCAACCATGGTATTTGGACAGAGCCGACTTTTATCATGCGTATAGAGGATAAGAAAGGAAACGTTTTATACACTCATAAACCGAGGATAAGCCAGGCAATGAATGAGCAAACTGCCTACGTGATGACTTATATGATGAAGGGTGTAATTGAAAATGGTACCGGTTCAAGATTAAGATATACTTACCACATTAACAACCCAGTGGCCGGTAAAACAGGGACGCCCCAGGATAACTCCGATGGTTGGTTCATCGGCATGGTGCCGCAACTGGTAACCGGCGTTTGGACCGGTTGCGAAGACCCTGATTTCCACTTCAGATCGACAAGGCTTGGTGAAGGTGCTAACACTGCCTTGCCTATATTTGCGCTGTTCATGCAAAAGGTATACGCTAATCCGGAGCTGGGTATCAAAAAGAATGTTGATTTCGATCCGCCTAAAACTCCATTAACGATCACTATCGATTGCGGTGCATACGACCAGCAGGAACAGGGCACACCGAATGAGGTGGATAAAAAGCTGGATTTTTAGGGTTGTACTAGTTGAAGCGTTGTAATAGTTGTAGTGGTTGAAGAAGTTGTAATGGATTATTCATTATTGACTACTGACCATTCACTACTCACCACTCACAAAACTATGGAGAAGTTTGATCACAGGACGGCATTAAAGAAAATACCTCATAAACCGGGTGTATACCAATTTTGGGATACGGATAATGAGCTGATATATATCGGCAAAGCTAAGGATTTGCGCAACCGGGTTAATTCTTATTTTAATAAGGACATTAATGTAAATGCCAAAACTAGGGTTTTGGTATCCAAAATACGTAATATCACCTTTACCATTGTTGACACCGAGGTGGATGCCTGGCTGCTGGAAAACAGCATGATCAAAAAGCATCAGCCACGGTATAATGTAATGCTCAAGGATGATAAGACCTATCCCTGGATCATTATAAAAAATGAAAACTTCCCGCGAATTTTCTGGACAAGGCGCATCGTACGCGATGGGTCAAAATACCTTGGGCCTTATGCATCGGTCAGTATGATGCATGCTATATTGGGATTGATAAAAGAAACTTATCCTTTACGCACCTGTAACCTGGCGCTTACCCGTCAAAATATTGATGCCGGTAAATTCAAGGTTTGTCTTGAATACCAGTTAGGCAACTGTAAAGGCCCATGTCAGAACTATCAGACCGAGGATGATTACGAGCATAATATCGAGGAAATAAAGGATATTCTTAACGGTAAGATAGGTGCGGTATTACGCAACCTGAAAGCAGATATGGATAATGCTGCTGCCGACCTGAATTTTGAACAGGCTCACCGGCTGAAACGAAAGTTTGATCTGCTGGAGAATTATCAGAGTAAATCAACGGTAGTTAATTCATCCATTACCGATGTAGATGTGTTTAATATTGCATCGGATGAAAAGTATGCTTTTGTTAATTTTTTAAAAGTGATGAATGGCACTATCATTCAAACCCAAACTATTGAATTAAAAAAGCGGCTGGATGAAAGCAATGAAGAACTGCTCACAATAGCTATTACCGAATTCCGGACAAGATATGACAGCCACTCAAAAGAAGTAATTGTACCTTTTGATTTGAATGTAGATGGCTCTTCAATAAAATTCACCGTTCCTAAGCTGGGGGAAAAAAAGAAATTACTCGATCTATCGTTCAAGAATGTTCAATTCTTTAAAAAGGAGAAGATCGATCAGTATGAAAGACTCAATCCTGAAATCCGCACTGAACGTTTACTAACCCAGATGATGAAGGATCTGCGGATGAACCAGTTACCAAGGCATATTGAGTGTTTTGATAACTCCAACTTTCAGGGTAAATATCCTGTCTCGGCTATTGTGGTATTTAAGGATGGCAAACCTTCCAAAAAAGATTACCGGCATTTTAACGTAAAAACAGTTGAAGGCCCGGACGATTTTGCGACAATGGAAGAAGCTGTACACAGGCGCTACCGCCGTATGCTGGATGAAGGCACAGAATTGCCGCAACTCATCGTTATTGACGGGGGAAAGGGCCAATTATCATCAGCTTTAAAAAGCCTTAAATTGTTAGGTATCGAGAAGCAGGTTACTGTTATTGGTATTGCCAAGCGCCTAGAGGAACTCTATTATCCCGGCAATCAATATCCGCTTTACCTGGATAAGAAATCAGAAACATTAAAGATCATTCAGCAACTGCGCGACGAGGCGCATCGTTTTGGTATTACTTTCCACCGGAAGAAACGGGACAAAGGCACACTTGCTACGGAATTGGAGCTTATAGAGGGTATTGGCAGAACCTCCGCTGAAAAACTATTGAAATACTTCAAATCTGTAAAAAAAATACGCGAAGCAACAGGCGAGGAGCTACAGGAAGTAGTAAACACAAAACAAGCTAATGCTATTCTGAACTATTTCCGAAAGGAAGTTACGGGTACTGAGTCTTAAATCCAAAATCAGGTGTAAGGATATAAAAAGCAAAAGTCCCAGGTAAATATACCTAAGACTTATAACTTTAGACTTAAGACTTCCTTAATATGACCAGAGGTTAAGCTCCCAATCCATCAATTGCTTTTTCACTTTTTCAGCCTCGTAAAGCTTGTCTATACCCTGGGCGTAATCTTTTATACGTTCATCCTTATCGTTAGATACTTTCACAATATAGCTTGTAAATATCCTTTTCATAAACACATCGTCAAAGCTCAAACCGGTTGCATCGCTGCTCCTGCTCACCACTTCCTTAGTAGCCAGGAGAGGGCGTGCATCGGGGAAGTATATCCAGAATGCAGGCTGATAATCGCCTTCGATGCCGGCTACTTTTATTTTTATCATCGGAGCAATACCAACAATACGTGGTTCGAATATAGAGCGCTGCCTGTCAAATATCCAATCTTCTTTGATACGGAACTTAACCAGGCTATCCGCAAAAAATTCACCTGCCTTTAAAGTAGAGCCAACCTTGTCACCGTTTTTGTCAAACTTATCTACCACCACACTGTCAGCCAATTTATTCCTCGCCTGGGCTGCTGTCAATGGTTTTGAGAATTCATCGCCATTGGGGTCGCCCTTCTGGCCAGGGGTAGCATCATAAGCGGTTAACTCGCCTGCAGTGATCGCATCCATAAATACATCGATCAAACGTCTTTTTGGAGATGAAAGATATTGGTTCATCTTTTCGCGGGTATCAATCTCGCGCCATACACGTTTAGCGTAAGCCACATCATTCTCACGCAGATTTGGATATGGCGTCACTCTAGCACTCAGGATATTAGTCTTTTTGTAGTAACCATCCAGCGGCCTGTCAAATGGTTTGGCAGGGGTGGCAGCTACCTGTTTTTTAGTAGTGTCAAGCGCTCCCTGTGTACCGGCCGATGAAGGCGCTGTCTGCGTTGTTGTAGCAGGTTTTTTAGCAGCTGGCTTTCTCTTGCGTTTCTGCGCATATGCAGTTACACATGCCAAGCACAGTACAATTACTAAAATTCTTCTTTTCATAATGCTATTAATTTGCACTTAATATAATATCGTCCAATCCGCGTTGACCACCTGGGCCTGTAGCTATAATATTACTGAATACTATTTTTGAACCGGGGCCTATTGAACTTAATGCCTGTTTCATCTGTGGAGTTAATTCACTGCTTGAGCTATTCAGTATAATCGCATCCTGACGAGGTTTGATAATTAACATAGTAAATCTCGTCACATCAAACCTAAGATCAAAATAAAAGTTCTCTAATTTTGCAAAAAGCCTGTCCTGTGCCTTTAAGTTTGCTGCACTTGTGGCGCCGCTGCTCTTTCCGGCAAACTGTGGTTTCGGGTCAGGTATACGTTTAATCCTGAATAATGTTGAACCTAAAACTTGTGTTTTACCGCCAACCTCGCCTGATACTGTGATTGTTGCATCACCGGGTGCATTTACAGTGGCCGAATATTTTCCTGCTGCTCCGCTTAATGAACCATTTGAAATACTTACGTGCAGTTTTTCTTTAGGAACACCTGGCGCTGAAACCGACACTGGATTAGCAACACCGATAAACAATACGTTCATTTTATCAGGAGAAACAACCGCTGAAGGGCGTGCTACCTGATAAGTTTGAGGCGGAGTTTTGTATTCCTTAAACGTACCATCGGTTTGTTTTACTTTAATAGTACCAACCCATGTATGTATCCCCTCACTACCTGTTCCGCCAGAGTATTTACCAACACCTGCTTCCGTAGGTAGTTTAGATCCTTCAACAGTAATGTCCGGGTTTGAATGTGAATCGGATGCTGTTAAAAATACTTGTGCAGTATAAGACTGGCCAACTAATACATAACTTGTAGGGGCCACAGCTACTGCCTGAAATTTATCCAGGTTAACAACAGCCTGGTCAACTTTACCTAATATCTTCTTAACAACCTCGTTTTCAGAGTTCTTTAAATCGGCTTGTATTTTTATCAAAGACGTCATTGCTGCCCCCATTGGGATACCTTCACCGAAATTTGCCTGTTCCCAGTCTTTAGTCGGGAAACCTGTACGCGGTTTTGGTGGAGTTGCATTTAATGACAATTTTATACCAACGCGATCCTTAGGATCCAATAAAGCTAAAAGTTGTTCTCTTGTCGAATCGATCTTTTTTTCCAGCACGTAACCATTCTTTCTTCTGTCTACCATCAGGTCAACAGCAAAATCCACCCCTTCACGGCCTGCATAGTCGCCGGTAGCTTCGCTCATACCTCCTGATTCCTTAATCAGTGTAGTTTTTAGTGATTCGATATATGCATCCAGATTTTCAGCCAATTGTTTAGCCTTTTTTGCATCTGCATAAGGCTTCTTAGCCCTTTCAGGCTCATCCTTCAGCTTGGTTTTCTCAAATGCATCAAATGTATTACCTATACCAGTTTGAACATTTGCCTTCGACGCATTCAAGCTATCACTTATATTTTTAAATGCGTCCAGCAAACTATCCGGTACCTCTAAGGCAATCAAGCCTAAAAGTACCAGGTATAGGATACCTATCATTCGCTGTCTAGGGGTTTCTTTACCTCCGGCCATTTTGCTTTATTTCTATACTTAGATTTGTAGCTTCCTGTTAATTATTAAGCGCGTGGCTGACTCATGGCAGATAACATATTGCCATAAATTGAGTTCAATGAACCCAGGTTCTTAGCCAAACGTGCAACTTCAGTCTTAAACTGTTGTGAATCTTCTAAAGACTCATTAAAGTTTTGCATGGTTGAAGCCATGCTATGATAAAACTTATTCATTGATTTCAGATGCGCGCTCGAGTCCTGTAATTCCAGCTCGTAAACCGCATTTAAAGCCGACAGGTTTTTAGCCAGGTTGTTTACCTGGTCATGATAAGCTTTAGAATCGACATTTGAATTGGCCATTTCCTGTAGGTTTGCAGATGCCTGGTCAAATGCGCTGCTCAGCTTATCATAGCTTGCGCTGGCTGTTTTTACTTTTGAGGTAAACTCCGTAGTTGCAAGACCTGCGTCTGATACTTTGGATATGTTGGATACTTTATCGCCAAATGTTCTTAAGCCTTCGCCTAAACTTCCGATCAGTTCGGGACCGATCTTGGCGTCTGCCAGCATTTTATCTAATGCAGCTGTATTTGATGAACCTCCACCACGAACAGTAGCTTGTGGCAATTCACCTTTAAAATCTTCACTTAGTTCAGGGTAAACACGGGTCCAATCTACATGATCTTCCTGAGTTTCTCTTTGGAAACCCAAAAGAAAGAACAAAGCAGCCTCAGTTGTAAGCCCGGCAGATATAAATAAGCCGCCATAAGGCCAGTGCTGAATTTTAAATAATAGTCCGATGATTACAACGGTTGCACCCCATGATACAATATTGGTAATACCGTAAGGTTTTTTCTTCCCAGCCATGATAATTTTTAAATAAAATGATTATTAAAAGATGATTTAAATTAATTAGTGTTTGTCTTTAATATCGCGTCCCAAATAATGAGTTACACAACGGAAACCTATGTATGATTTAGCAGTATCCTGGTATTCATACGTACGTGTTGAGTTTTGAAGGAAATAGCCGACGTCTTTCCATGACCCGCCCCTTACTACTTTACGTTTTAGGACCGGAGAATCAGACGCTTTGGCTTCATAATCAAAACTGGGGGCAAGATCATGAACAAATGTAGAGGCAGATTCATCAAACGCTGAAGAGGTCCATTCAGCTACATTACCTGCCATATTATATAACCCGTAATCGTTAGGGAAATACGAGCGAACATTTACAGTATAAGCACCACCGTCATCAGCATAGTTACCGCGACCGGGTTTAAAGTTGGCCATTAAACATCCTTTGGCGTTCTTGATGTAAGGACCACCCCATGGATAGTCAGTACCTACTCTGCCTCCACGTGCTGCATATTCAAATTCAGCTTCTGTCGGTAATTTATATTCACCGCGATGTGCTAATCCGCGGGAATCTTTATAAGCTTCATTATAACGTGTACGCCATACGTTGAATGCTCTTGCCTGACGCCAGGTTACACCTACAACGGGGTAATTACGATAAGCAGGATGCGAAAAATAACCTTCAACCATAGGCTCATTGGCAGCATATGAAAAATCGCTCAGCCAAACCAATGTATCAGGATAAACAGGTACGGTATCACGGAAAATGAAATCAGACCTCTTTTTAGTTTTGTCGTTTTTATAATCAGATGCATCGCGCAACTTAAATAAAGCATAATTATACTTTAGCAGGCGTACATCAAGTTCATTGCGGTCAAATACACGGTCATCACCCTGATAATACATTCCCTGCAATTTTGCAGCGTTGGCGGCATTACCCTTTTTGCCTCCATTAAATGAAAGCGGATAATGTTTTACATAGGTCCAGTTAATGAATTTTTTACCGTTAGTATTAGCTTTCTGGCCTTTTACAGGTTTAATGTAGTATTTCTGATCGTTGAGATAATTGGTAATTGCGATTGAGTCGCGAACCCAGTTTACAAACTGCCTGTATTTTGAGTTTGATATCTCAGTCTCATCCATAAAGAATGCGTTAACAGTAACTTGTTTGGTTTGGGCGATTTGGGCAAATGTAACATCCTGGTCAGTTTGACCCATCAGGAATGAACCTGCAGGAATATATACCATGCCATACGGGACTTCAGCTCTGAAGGACCTTTGCGCGACACCGGTGACTTCACCTCTGTCACCACCTCTGCTGCAGCTGCTTAGCAGTAAAATTCCCCCGGCCAAAACTGTTAATAAAAAGTATATCTGCTTCATTTTTAAATTCAAAAATCAGTTATCTGGATTCGACGCAATTATGTCCCTTTAAATATATCAAATTAGATTAATTAGAACACAAATATGTTATTTTAGATGTAAAAACAACACGCTTACTGTAACAAATGTATAAATTAATAGTTTATACCCACAAAACATATTAAGTTATAAATTAAACTGTTACCATCGGCAGCTAATTTAATATGTGACATTATACGTCCTGCAGGTTCAAAAAGTTGCAGTGCTGTTGCAAAATTTAGTACAAATTATTTGTTTACCATCTTAACATATTGCTCTATGGCCATAGTCATGGAGGGAGCGCCGGGAGTTGGCGCCGGTATATCTAAAATTAAGCCGGCATCCAATACAGCTTTGTGTGTTGTTGCACCAAAAGCCGCAATACGGGTGTTATTTTGCTTAAAATCAGGGAAGTTCTTATAAAGAGATTGTATGCTCGACGGGCTAAAAAAAGCAATCACATCGTAAAATACCTCAGCCAGATCTGACAGATCGCTACAAACTGTACGGAATAATACAGCAGGTGTAAAATTGTAACCATTATCCAGCAAAAATTTCTGTGTTTCTTCTGCCGCAACATCTGAACAAGGATAAAGGAATTTCTCGCCCGAATGTTTTTTCAATACTTCGGCCAGGTCGGCTGCGGTTTGTTTACCGAAGAATATTTTTCGCTTACGGTACTGGATATATTTTTGAAGATATAAAGCGATGGTTTCTGAAAGACAGAAATATTTCATTTCAACAGGTACCTCGAAACGCATTTCCTCACAAATGCGGAAAAAATGATCTGCAGAGTTCCGGCTTGTGAAAATAACAGCTGTAAAATCAGATAAGTTGATCTTTTCTTTTCGGAAATCTTTTGCCGGAACACCCTCAACATGGATAAAAGACCTGAAATCGATCTTCAAATTATGTTTCTTAGCCAGTTCGGCATAAGGGTTTTTATCATTCTCAGGTTTTGGCAAGGTAACCAGTATGCTTTTAACCTTTTTCTTTCTTTCTTCCAAAATCAATATAATATAAAAATCTAACGCCTATATGTTTAGTGCCTTTATCAAAATCAAAATAGGGCAAATTTCGAGGGCACAAAGATACACAAATAAATAAAACTTATGAAATAGAATGTTCGAAATGATATTTACACTGCTGCGCAGATATTGCCAGATAAATATAATTACGATCAAAACCAGGGCTATTCCTAATATATAAGGGATCAATTGACGGGTCAGTAAGCAGAAACAAACCGTAACCGGTAAAAAGACAAATGCTATGTTAAAATAAGTAAGATATAAAACGGAAAGATATTCGCTTACCAGCTTATTGATATTGAAAACAAAACCCAAAAATTTAACAACTAAAAATTTGATCGCAAATAAGACAAGTATGATCAAAGAAAGGGTGGTAAAAAGCCGGGGGCCGCTGACGCTATAGTAGTAAACATGTTTGTACAAGGCCAGCTGATATAAAAACAGACCAAAAGTTAATCCGAACAACAAAAAGAGACAGATGAAGGTCCATGAATTGATTATACTATCCTCTTTGCTTACCTGCGAAAGCATACGTTTGCTATAAAACGACTGCCATACGCTTTCAAAATCCTTACTCATTATACGGTTCAGGAGGGCGGTGTAAAGCAATAATCCGATAATAGTGGCAATCACCCACTGATCGCGGGTTTGGCGGCTGTGGCCTTCTTTTAACGAACTTTTTGACGCACGTGGAATATCCAGAAAATTATGACCCGTATACGGGTATTTTTTGACGAGGCTATCCACCAGTTGATTGTGCCGCAAAGGATCGGCCGGGCGAATGTATATTGTTGCCAATGAATCCGAGATAAAATTCTCCCGCACCTGGAGAGCCTGGGCTACGGAATCAAGAAAAGGAAGGTGCCCCTGAGTGCTTTTTAATGCTGTATCGTTACCCCGTTGTGCCGAAGAATCCTGTTGCGCATACGTTTTACCTGCCAGCAAAGTAAAAAACAGTAAGGCTATGGTAATATTACGCATATGATAAACAGGGCCAAATCAAAATCCCCTGCAAAGTTACCTGAATATTTGATTGTTTTATAAAAGGATGCTTACTTTAATGTTAAACTATTTATCAGGCTGATTGGCTTACAGGTTGTTGCTTTACATCGATGCGAAGCTGGTGAGTATTAAATACATTTGAGTACGGACTAACGCTTTTAGTCAAAAACACACTTCCGCCTATAATACTATTGTGCCCGATAGTTGTGTAGCCGCCCAAAATGGTACTGCGGGCATAGATAATCACATTATCCTCTACAGTCGGGTGTCGCTTAACATCAGAAAGTTCTTTACTCACCTGCGATGCGCCTAATGTTACGCCCTGGTAAATACATACATTTTTACCAATAATACTTGTGGCACCAATAACGATACCTGTGCCGTGATCGATTATAAAAGGCACCCCGATTGTTGCATTGGGGTGTATATCAACACCTGTTTTACCATGGGCGTGTTCACTTAAAATTCTCGGCAAAATAGGAATACGCAATTGGGACAGCCTGTTAGCGATGCGATAAACTGCTATGGCATAAAATCCGGGGTAAGATACGATCACCTCGTGAACACTGGTTGCGGCAGGATCATTTTCGTATATTTTGGTGGCATCCTGCCGCAAGCTTTGATAAATAACTTCCAGTGTTTCATAAAACTCACTTACTGTTTTTTCTATATCTATTCCATTCGGATCAAGATAGCTTAACAGGATATTTTCAAGGTCTATCTGGTTCTTTTTCAACCTTCCCTCGTAAGTAGACAGTTTATTCAGGTGATTATCAGGAAACAAGAATTCTATCAGGTCACTCAGCTATAACACGGCCTGCTGATTGGAAGGTGTGGCCTCCCATTCAGCGCGGTGTGTTTTATGCAGAAGATCTATAAATTCTTTCATGTTACTTTACTCCTTTTATTTCTCAATTCTGACTACCGCCTCGGGGTTCCTTTTAGCTGATGTAAGGTTAATACCAGTGTATCAATATCAGCACAAGTATTATAAAAGGCTAAAGACGGCCGCACTGTGCTTTCCACTCCGAACCTGCGCAATATGGGCTGTGCACAATGATGCCCTGAACGCACTGCTATGCCTTCCTGATTGAGTGCATGGCCAACTTGTTCAGTGCTATATCCATCCAGCACAAATGATAATACGCTGGCTTTATCAGGAGCAGTGCCGATGAGGCGCAAACCCGGAACTTCTTTTAGCAGCCCTGTCGCATATACTAACAGGTAATGCTCATATTGCGATATCAGGTCGATACCCAATTTGGTCACATAATCCAATGCTGCGCCTAAACCTACAGCATCGGCAATATTACCTGTACCGGCCTCGAAGCGCAATGGTGCATTATGATATTGGGTGTATTCAAAAGTTACATCCTTAATCATATTGCCACCACCCTGCCAGGGTTCGGTCTCATTCAGCAGGTCTTCTTTTCCGTAAAGCACGCCGATGCCTGTCGGACCGAATATTTTATGTCCTGAAAAAACAAACCAATCCGCATCCAATGCCTGAACGTCCACCCGCATGTGTGACACAGACTGTGCACCATCAACCAGTACTTTTGCACCGGCCTGGTGTGCCATATCCACTATTTGCTTAGCCGGAGTAACCGTACCCAAAGCATTTGAAACCTGTGAAAAAGATACCAGCCTTGTTTTTGGTCCTAATAGTTTTGAATATTCACCCAATATTACCTGGCCATCATCGTCGACAGGAATCACTTTTATCTTCAGGCCCTTCTTTGCCGCCAACTGCTGCCACGGAACAATATTGGCATGGTGCTCCAGGTGGCTAAGGATTATTTCATCGCCAGCTTTAAGATATTGCTCACCCCAGCTTTTAGCTACCAGATTGATCGCTTCAGTAGCACCTCTCACAAAAACAATTTCGTTAACCGAATTAGCATTCAGGAATGCCTGTACTTTTTTACGGGCTTCTTCATAAGCATCGGTGGCCCTTGCAGCCAGTTCATGTGCTGCACGGTGAATGTTTGAATTCTCATGCTCATAGAAATAGCTGATACGGTCGATCACCTGCCTCGGCTTTTGCGTGGTGGCTGCATTGTCCAGCCAGATCAGCGGCTTACCATTGACCCGTTCCTGCAATATCGGGAAATCCAGTTTGATACGGTTGACATCAAACGCTTGCCCATTACTATCCTTGAACTCCTTTTGCGCCGGATCAAAAGATTCAATAGCTGTTCTGAGATGATTTTTTTCATTCAGAAAATAAAATCCTGAGCCCGATGGCGGGGTATAAGGTAATTGCTGATCAGGAAATGACGTAGTTACATTCTTCAAAACCTGCAGCAATTCGGTTTCAAATGGCTGCTCTGTATAGTAAGGCAAATGTTGCAACGAAGTTGGCAACGTATAATTACTAGACGACTGCAACGGCGTTTTTGCATCAAACTGTGTATAGGCATTCACATTTTCCAGGTAAGACGAATATTGATTGCCTGACGGTTGTTGTGTTGCCCTGCTCACACTTTGTGCATTCGGATCAGGAAAACTGGTTTGCGGGTTTTGCAGATCGACCGCATTTTTTTGATCTATTGCCGATGGCGATATGCCACTGCCTGCGACTGATTCGGGTACATTACCCAGGCCGGTACTGTTTGGATCAGGCAAACTAGTCTGCGGATTTCTAATATCCACTGCATTCCCATGATTTATTGCGGATGGCGATATTCCACTGCCCGCAACTGATTCAGGTACGTTACCCAAACCGGTACTGTTTGGATCGGGTAAACTCGTTTGCGGATTTTTTATATCGACCTCGTTGCCATGATTAAAGGCCGATGGCGATTTACCGCTACCTGCTACCGATTGCGGCACATTTCCTAAGCCCGTACTATTGGGATCAGGTAAGCTGGTCTGCGGGTTTTTTAAATCCACCGCATTACCATGGTTTACAGCTGATGGTGATATGCCGCTGCCCGCGGCAGATTGCGGGATAGCCCCTAAGCCTATTAAATTTGCACCCGGCACAAACGGTTGCGGGTTTCTGAGATCGATAGAATTGGGATTGCTGATAGCAGACGAGGATATTCCAGCCCCTCCTACGGAAAAAGGCACCTGTCCCATGCCAATAGATTGCGGCGATGGTAAAAATGGTTGTGCATGTGGTATGTCCACCCCATTTAGCACATTGGTATGTGACGGTGATATTCCACTTCCGGCAAGTGACGATGGAATGCTGCCTAATCCGATTGAACCTGCCCCGGGCAGATCGACGGGAATATTGCCGGAACCTAAGTTACCATACTGCTGCACCGAATCGGGATTAAAAGGCTGCTGTGTAAACTCCTGAGTCTTCAATCCTTCAGGAAATGCACCCGGTAAGGACGAAAAAAACTGGTTGGCCAGGTTCTCCAATGCTGCAATATCAGGCAATCCTTCGGGATAATTATTTGTACTCATGATAATTTCCTATTTCAACGTCCTCAAGTACTGCAATTGCATCATCAACCAGTACGGCTAGTGAACAATACAACGAAACCAGGTAAGAAGCAATAGCTTTATTATTGATACCCATAAAGCGCACTGAAAGACCCGGTGATTGTTCACCCGGTAAGCCCGGCTGATATAGGCCAACCACCCCCTGGCGACTTTCGCCCGTACGCAACAGGATAATTTTGGTCTTTCCACCTACAATAGGCACTTTATCCGATGGAATAAGCGGCAATCCTCTCCATGTTAAAAATTGAGAACCGAACAGGGAAACCGTTGGCGGAGGAACTCCCCTCCGGGTACACTCGCGGCCAAAGGCGGCAATAGCAAGCGGGTGCAGTAAAAAGAAACCAGGTTCTTTCCAAACCTTGGTAATCAGGTCGTCCAGATCATCGGGTGTTGGTGAGCCTTTGCGTGTTTTAATATGCTGCGACGGGGCGATACTATTGAGCAGTCCATAGTCTTTGTTATTGATGAGTTCACTTTCCTGCCTTTCTTTAACGATCTCGATCGTCAAACGTAGCTGCTCGCTGATCTGGTTATAGGGCTTGCTGTACAGATCCGATACCCTTGTATGTACATCAAGCACTGTATTTACAGCACTCAGGTTATACTCGCGCGGGTTCGGAACATAATCCACAAAAGTTGAGGGAAGTGAGCGCTCATCACGTGCAGAGCAATCAACCTCCACATTCTCTGCATCTTTAACTTTGTTCAATCGATAAACGCCCGATTCAACAGGTATCCAACTCATTAGGTGGGTTAACCAGCGTGGCGAAATGGTTGATAATTGTGGTACGGTTCTGGTAGCGATTGCTAACTGTCTCGCGGCGACGTCGCCAAGGGCTGTTTGCTTAGGTTTTTCTTCGGCCATAGGATTAAAAGTTTAATTTTTGATACTTTATCAATTTAAGTTTCAAGTTACGCGAAATTTCGCCGCAGTTAATTAACAGCAACTACTTAGTTTTTAACAAATTAAATCTACAATCTCTGCTCTACAAGTATAGTATATTAAATCGATAGATTTAATAGAATAAATAAATTATTTTTAAACAATTTCAAATGATCAACATGTATTAGTCTTTAAGACTGCTATAGTTTACTTTTGCGTACTATAAAAATATGGCAGGCATCTATATTCATATTCCTTTTTGTAAGCAGGCTTGCCATTATTGCGACTTCCATTTCAGCACCTCATTAACTTATAAAGCGGAACTGATAAAAGCCTTGCAGCAGGAGATCAAACTTCAAAAAGCTTTCCTGAATAGTGAAACAATTGAGACCATATATTTCGGAGGAGGCACACCTTCTTTATTGAAAGATGAAGAAATTAACCTGCTGATCAATACGATCACGGATTTGCATACGGTATCATCAGATGCGGAGATCACATTAGAGGCTAATCCTGACGATCTGGACCACCAGAAATTAAAAGCTATCAAGCAAACACCTGTCAACCGGTTCAGCATAGGGATACAATCCTTTTTTGATGACGACCTGGCATGGATGAACCGTGTACACCGGGCGAAGGAAGCAGAAGCATCTGTAAAACGAGCGCAGGATGTAGGTTTTGAAAATATCACTGTCGACCTGATCTATGGCTATCCCCTGCTGACCGACGAGAAATGGAAACATAATTTGGATAAAGTGTTTGAACTCCAGGTTCCGCATGTATCAGCTTACTCCATGACGGTTGAACCCCGGACTGTGCTGGCTTCATTCATCAAAAATAATAAACAGGCGCCCATGAATGACGAGCAAAGTTCGGAGCAGTTTGTAGAGCTGATGGATGCCATGCAGGCACATGGTTTTGAGCATTACGAAATATCCAACTTTTGTAAACCCGGTCATTACTCCAGGCACAATACAAACTATTGGAAAGGGGTAAAATACCTGGGGATAGGCCCATCAGCCCACTCTTATGATGGTGAAAAGCGCCAGTGGAACATTGCCAACAATGCAAAATATATGCAGGCAATTGATAACAAAAAGATACCTGCTGAAATAGAAATTTTGACTGAGGCGAACCGCCTGAATGAATATATCATGACTTCACTTCGCACGCAATGGGGTCTTGACCTGGAACAATTAAACAGGATAGCAAAAGGTGCCTCTGATCAACTTATTAAAGAAGCAGAAGAGTTTTTTGATAAGGGCTGGATACGTCGTGAAAATCAAACTATTTACCTTACCCAGACGGGTAAATTATATGCTGACCATATTGCATCAGGTCTGTTTTTTTAATATCAGCGATATTATTTAAATTTCATACTGTTGATTATCAGATATATAGACAAAATTTTAATATTTGTAAAATCTGCCATCCGGCAAGCACCGTATCTTCCTACAAATAGTTCACAATCAAAAATAAATGAAACTGCCATTTAGCTGCAGCACAAGAATATTCTCCTGACAGTATCATTTACCAATTAAAACAACTCATTAAAAATGAAAAAAATCATTTTCGCAGCCTTTGCAATGGTAGCTATTGCAATCGGCTCTAAAACTTATGCTCAAACAAAAATGGTAGGCGGTGCCGCCATGTATCCAACAAAAAACATTGTTGAAAATGCAGTTAATTCGAAAGATCATACCACACTGGTTGCGGCTGTTAAAGCAGCAGGTTTGGTAGAAACTTTAGAATCTGCCGGTCCATTCACCGTATTTGCCCCGACCAATGAGGCGTTTAATAAATTACCTGCCGGAACAGTTGATAATCTGGTAAAACCAGAAAACAAGGCAACATTAACCAAAGTTTTAACTTACCATGTAGTAGCAGGCAGATTAAGTGCTGAGGATTTGATGGCAAAAGTGAAAGAAGGTAACGGGAAAGCTGAACTAACAACTGTAGAAGGTGGCAAACTAACCGCAATGGTAAAAGGCAAAAAACTATACCTTGTTGACGAAAAAGGCGGTGAATCATGGGTTACAATAGCTGACGTGAATCAAAGCAATGGTGTAATACATGTAGTGAACACTGTGTTAATGCCAAACTAATCAGTGTGCAGTTTACAGTTGGCAGTTTGAACAAACATCTGATTCATTTTTACCACCTGCAAACTAATAAAGCAAACTTTAAAGAGTCTGGGTGAAACCACCTGGACTTTTTTATGTAAAAACCAGATCTCAGGTATAAATGACGAAAATATTAATCTTCGTAAATCGTTATCTTGCTATCTTTGACGAATATTGCCCAAAAGGTAATTCCCCTGTGGTCAATATTAATTACTGATTTGAGACAATTCATATGAGTTTTATTCTCCGTCCTATTGATACTGTAGATACGATCAGCCCTGCAGATTTTAATGAAAACTATTTAAAGCCTCGACGTCCTTTAGTTATTAAAGGCCTCACTAAAAACTGGCCCGCGCGTGAAAAATGGACACCGGAATATCTGAAAGAAATAGTCGGTAATAAGGTGGTTCCCCTATATGACAATTCAAAAGCTGACCCGTCAAAGCCAATTAATGCCCGCGCTGCGGAAATGCCGTTTGACGAGTATATCGACCTGATCAGGACACAACCTACCGAGCTGCGTATCTTCTTTTTCAATATTTTTAAGCAGGCTCCTGAATTAATAAATGATATTGTTTTGCCCAAGGATCTGATGGGCGGATTTATTGAAAGCATGCCGGCCATGTTTTTCGGTGGGTCAAATTCGGTTACGTTTCTGCATTATGATATCGATCTGCCGCACATTTTTCATACACACTTTGGCGGCCGCAAGCACGTGATCCTGTTTGAGAATAAATGGAAACGCCGTTTATATTGCCTGCCTAATGCAACTTATGCCTTAGAAGATTATGATGTATTAAACCCGGATATCAAAAAATTCCCGGCGCTGGATGGCGTTGAAGGTACCGAAGTTTTCCTTGAACATGGCGACACCCTGTTTATGCCTACCGGCTACTGGCACTGGATGAAATATATTGACGGCTCTTACTCATTAAGCCTGCGTGCGTGGGATGCCTCACTTACGCGTAAAGCAGCCAGCTTATACAACCTGGCTGTTAAAGGTGGGGTAGATAGCTTACTGAAAATGGCGTTTAAAGGCGATTATGCCAAATACCGCGAAAAGGTAGCTATTAAATGGGCAAATCGCGCTTTAGCGGCGGGTAAACCTTATTGAAAACACGTAGGGATGTGATGCATCGCATCTCTACGAAAATCTATTTTTTGCCGGTCAACTCAATTAATTTCTTTCTCGTATCCTCTACTTCTTGTATACTGAGTGATTTGGTAAAAGCTTCAATCGCTTTTTGTTTGTCACCAGCTGCGATATAATAATCACCCAAACTATCAAAAGCGTTTGCGCTTTTGGGATGATTTTTCGTGTTCCTTATAAACAGTTTGCAGGCCTGGGCCATTTTGTGCCGGCCCAAACAATCATAGGCCATATCATTTACTGTATTTTCTGTTGGTAACACGGTATAACCCAGTTTTTCGGAAATCATTTTATAATGCGAATCAAGAACCGAATCTTCGTCCAATTCGGGGTGACCGATGAACTGACTCGTTCTAAACTGGTAATAATCAAATAAATACCGCAAGGCATCGTATTCAGAAACTAATTCAACTGTTCCGTGGCGTTCGGTGGGATAGAATTTTGACATCCAGTGCAAGCCTTGGGGTTTAGTATCTCTAAGTACATGAACAAACGGAATTACAGCACGTGTTACTCCACTCATCGGATCGTTACTTTTCAGGACAGATACAGTATCCAAACCCGGTGGGATATTATTAGCGATGCCTACAAATAAAGATTTGTTGCTGAAGTCATGCGACAGGTTACTTTCATACTTTTTCACCCATTGCTGATTCTCCCACCATAGGCTCGGATCTAACGCAATATATGCGTTAAACAACTTGGTATGATTAAGAAAGGCGTTGATCACAGCCAATCCACCTAAAGAATGCCCGCTGTAAATACGGTAATTGGCGACCGGATACCTGGATTCGACATAAGGTATCAATTCCTTCTCCATAAAACTGATGAAGTTATCACCGCCACCGGAGTGCGCTATTTTGCTGTCTACAGTTGGTGTAAGATCGCGTTCGCGGATATTAAAGCCCATATTATTTATTCCGACCACGATCATCGGTGGCAATACTCCGCTTAATTGCTCAGTTATGGCTACGGCAGACAGAAAATGATCTTCGCCATCCAATATGTAAAGTACCGGGTAACGCTGATTTTTATCACCATCGGGTACATGAACCTGGATAGTTCTCTTTTCATTCAGCACCTTCGAGTAGAGTGTATCAACATCGCCTATAACAATGCGGTTATCCTTTTGGGCATAAGCTGATAATCCGCCTAAGAATAATATTAAGAGCAGTATTTTTTTCATTTCGTTCAATCAATAAGCTTTAACTTTTTTACCATCGGTCACTACCGGACTAAATGGATGAGCAAGGAACGCAGCAAGCAATTCATCCCCTTCCCTGGTATTCAAAAGGGGGCCATGTGTTTTATCGATAAACAGTAGCCGCTGGCTATTGGGCATATAATGATGGATCAGGTCGTTATAATATGGCCGGCAATACGGGTCCGTATCGCCCGAACTGAGCAATACCGGCAGATGCGAATACACCGGCGTTTTAGCTATGGTGTCGACTGACTTTACTTTCCAGCAATTGCATATCGGGTGATCGACACTGTTAAAATGATAACCGGCAAAGTACGGGAACATTACTTCTTGTTTATCGATAACTTTCTGATCCGCATAATTGATCTGCTCTGAGCAATACATCGAATAGCGCATTCCATTGGAGGAAGTTCCGGACCCAAATACGCCATCAAAGTATTCTTTCATATATCCTTTTTGATTACCGGCGATCAACTGTGTAATAATATAGGGTAAATTTTTCAATTCGCGATTGGACGAAAGCTTATTCATCAAAACATCAATCAATTCATCGCGGGTATATTTGATGCGGATGCTGTCGGGTTTATCCTTTTCTTTATAGTCCAGGTAAAAGGTTTTGTCACTTATTGAATTCAAATAGTCATGAAACCGCTGCCGGAGATTTCCGTACTTCCCCTTATCTGTCGAGTCCCTGTCGCAGTTACTGAATATTTTATCGAATGATTCATTGATGCTGAATACCGCATCTTCTTCATAATTAACAAATCCCGGCAGGGCTGAATCTAAAATAACCGACCGGATATGCTGCGGAAAATTGCGCATCACGGTCATCATCAGCCCGCCACTGTAAGAAATACCAACCAGGTTAATGGAATCGATATTTAATACACGGCGCAGATCTTCAATGTCGGCAGCATTTTCAATGGTATTATAAGCATCAAGATCAATACCCTCACCCACCAATCTTTTGCGGCATGCTTTTACTGCCTGCAATACCATGCTGTCCCGGTTTAATCCTTTGCGGTAAGATTCTTTGATCGCTTCAGGCACTTCGTCGCAGTTTAACCAGGGTTTGGCGTTGTAAGTACCGCGTTGTTCAAAAGCAATATAGTCGCGGTCCTTTATAAATGCACGCTCGTGTATAAATCTTACCCCACCCAATGAACTCGCTCCCGGACCGCCAGCGGTGTACAGCACGGGGTCTTTGTGCTTGTTCGGGTTTTTACTTTCCACATAAATAAAAGGGAGTTTAATAGTTTTCCTGTTGAGCTTACTCCTGTTTTCGGGAACGATCAAATATGCGCAACGGGTTTTCAGGCTGCTGTCTGCCTTAAAGGCGCATTCACAGGGTTCGATTTTGGGCGTATACCCCTTCTGCTGAGCTGATGCAGAAAGCTGGAAGGAAATTATTAAAGCTATTATCAGGATCAAAGGTTTCATCGTGTTATCATCTTTTTCAACAAAATAAAAGCTTTGAAGCAAGGATATTTAGTAAAAAACGGACAATCTTAAGCAGCATGTTCAGTAAGCTTCTTGCCTGTAAACCGCACCACTTCCTTATAAAAATGGCTCATATCATAATAACCGAAATCATAAGGTGTAAAGTCAGATTTATGGTTGACATAGTGGGTTAAAGCCATACGCGCACGCATCACCGAGAAATAACTCTTCGGTGATATACCCACTACCCGGTTAAAATAACGGTTGATGGTTTTAGAACTTACAAACATCTTTTCAGCCATTTCAGTGGTGTTCAATTGTATATCGGATGGATTGTAATTCCCGATACAATCGCGCACAAATTGCAGGTAATAGTCATTTTGTTGCCTGTCTTTAAAAGCATTAAGCAGGAATTGCTGCATCAACTCACACCGCTCTGCGAACGATAAAGGCCGTTTAATTTGTGACAGCAGTTTTGCGGGCAATAGTGTACCTAAATCGACCATCCGGTCAACGCATTTTAGCTGCCTGATACCTAAAACGGCTTCCAATCCTCCGGGATAAAATTTCACGGTGAATATGTTATCCGATGGACTATTATAGCGTTCGACAATAGAGTTGCGCAGGATCAAAATATCCTGGTTAGCCCCGATATGATGCTGTTGTTCACCAACAGATATTAAATAAGGCGCACCAAGATTGATATAAAAAGTGGGCGTCCAGCTCGGGAACATTTTTACTGAGAAGTTGGAACTACCTATATGTTTTTGAGTTGATTCGAGAGAAGATTCTGAAAAGAATTCGATATGATCAGCCAATTTCGGACAGGCATCGCTGAAGGTATAAATCTTGCGAATGTTATCGAATATCTCAACCATTATGTATAAGACGTTGATTAAAATTATTCGTTACACATAATAGTGATGATTTGAAGCCAATTCAATTAGTTATGATAATCTGACCTATTAGTTGATCCTTGTATTTATCGCTGCCAATTGGCTCTATAATCAAACCTATCTCAGAAATCTTTTCTTGCATGTGATCAATGTGTTCAATTGATTTGATTTGTGATTTTATCACATTATGATTGATTACTAAATGTGCAATATCGCCCGGGCTAATTATACCCTCAACAATCACCCCAGCCAACACCTCTCCTCGTTCTGTCAAGAGAAAAGAATTATTTATTTTAAATTTCGCCATAACTAACTCGTGTGGTCACAAACTATCTTCCACTCACCATTGATCTTCCTGAACCATAAGGTAAAATATCCACCTGGTGCATCTTTTTCGCGCTTTAAATGCCATGCACCTAAAACAAAAGCATTGTGGCCGTCCAATACTTTTACCTGCATAATATCAAAAGTAAGTTGACCCATGACTGCCTTATCAGGGTAAGATCCCTTATAGCGTTCTATGGTACTTTGCCAGCCATATAAGGGGGCACCTTTCCCCACAAATACCAAAGAATCGGATTTCCAATAGCCTTGCATAAAGCCATCAATATCGCCCCGGTTCCAGGCCTGGCGCTGATCATCCAATACTTTTGCGATAGCTTCTTTGTCCTGTGCAAACAAAAAGCAGGAATAAAGTATTAGGATACAAAAGGGGATTAGTTTTTTCATTTTTAAATATATTGAATTATAAAAGCACCTGCGAAGGATTTTTATCAGTTTCATCAACAGCTTTATTAACTTTACGCGAATCCACATAACCATATTTAACATTTACTTTCACTATGAGTAATCAAGTTCTTTGTTTCGGCGAAATCCTGTGGGATACTTTCGATGATGGGAAAAAGCCTGGCGGCGCACCAATGAATGTAGCTATGCACCTGAAACAGCAACAGGTTGATGTCGGCTTTGCCAGTAGTGTCGGCAAGGATGCTTCCGGCGATGAACTGGTGGAGTTCTTAAAAAAGAATGATCTTTTCGCGGAAGAACTGATACAGAGTGATGAACAATTCCCTACTTGCGAGGTAACTGTCGAGCTTGACGAAAACCAGCATGCTACTTACATTATCCCCGAACCGGTATCATGGGATAATATTCAAATGGATTCAATGCTTACGCATGCGGCCCTGCATGCATCGGCTATTATATTCGGAAGCCTGGCCTGCCGGGGTGAGGCCACACGTGATACCCTGTTAAACCTGCTGGACGAGACCAGCGCACTAAAAATATTTGATGTAAACCTGCGGGCCCCGCATTATACGCTATCTACTATCGAAACACTCACTGCACGGGCCGATGTGGTGAAAATGAACGAAGACGAGGCCAAACTATTGATAGGCGGGAGCAATAATGACTTAAGAGAGCAGATCAATGAGTTCAGGTCAAAATATCACCCAAAAACCATATGCGTTACCCGCGGTGAGCATGGCGCAATCGTTTGGCACGATCATGAATTTTACGAAAGCCCCGGTTGCCCGGTACAGGTGGGTGATACTGTAGGTGCGGGAGATTCGTTCCTGGCAACATTTGTAGCCGGTTTATTAAAGGATGAACCGATGCAGCAGTTGGTTGATAAAGCTTGTACAGTAGGTGCTTTTGTAGCCGGTAAACGGGGCGCAAATCCTCCTTATGATGAACGCATCCGCCATTTGCTTGGGTTGGGCGCAGTGGTTAGTTAAATGTTCCCTATTGTCATACGTGCCTAACATTTTAGTTTCGCGGGCCTCCGGATTAAACTTTTCATAGAATTTATCCGTTACTTTATAGTTGAAAGGATAAAGTATGCGTGGCTACGGATTTTCCAAGTTCACACCCAGGCAAATCCCCAAAGGCGGATTTGACGAATTATTAAAGCTGTTTCTCGAATTGCTTAACTATACAGCAGGCGATGCGGGTGAGGCTTTGGCCTGGATGAATGAACTGGACAAACAATACAACATCACCAATGACGAGTACGGCATGGGTGATTTTATTGATGAACTCAAACAAAAAGGCTTTTTAGACGAAGATAAGGGCAATGGCGAGTTTCGCATTACAGCGAAAACAGAGCAAAGCATCCGACAGTCGGCACTGGAAGAGATCTTCGGTAAACTGAAAAAATCAGGCAAAGGCAATCACCGTTCGCCGCAATCGGGCCAGGGCGATGAAAAGAATGCTGAACGGCGCGAGTATGAGTTTGGCGACAGTCTTGACCAGATCGACATGACACAATCGATCCACAATGCGCAGATCAATCACGGTATCGGCGATTTTACGATGACTGAGCGTGACCTTGAAGTGGAGGAAATGGATTACAAAACCCTTACCTCGACGGTGTTGATGATCGATATATCACACTCGATGATCCTGTATGGCGAGGACAGAATCACCCCGGCCAAAAAAGTAGCGATGGCTTTGGCCGAATTGATCAGGACAAAATACCCAAAGGATACATTGGACATTGTGGTCTTTGGTAACGACGCATGGCCCATTAATCTGAAAGACCTGCCTTACCTCCAGGTTGGTCCTTATCATACCAATACTTACGCCGGACTTGAGCTGGCAACGGATCTGCTCCGCCGCCGCAAAACGCACAACAAGCAGATATTTATGATCACCGATGGAAAACCTACCTGTTTAAAAGAAGGTAACCGGTATTATAAAAACAGCATCGGCCTTGACCGTAAAGTAGTAAACAAAACGCTCAACATGGCGGCACAATGCAAAAGGCTCAAGATACCGATCACGACATTCATGATCGCAAAAGATCCCTACCTGCAGCAGTTTGTACGTAAATTTACTGAGACAAACGGCGGAAAAGCGTTTTACAGTTCGCTTAATGGCTTGGGTGAATATATTTTTGAGGACTATATCCGCAACAGGAGGAGAACAGTTCGTTGATGTGCAGATTTGCAGATTTGCAGATGTGAAAATGTGAAAATTCTTGTCCCTTTTAGAATGACTAATGACAAATGACTAATGACTAAATTGACAGATATAAAAACCCTGGGCCAGTTAAAGAAATCAGAATACAGGAGCCGGTCGGTTAAAGATGAATTAAGACAGAACCTGATACTGCAGCTCCAAAAACACGAAGGTGGGTTTGAAGGCATTGTAGGTTTCGAGGATACGGTAATCCCCGACCTCCAAACAGCAATCCTATCAAGGCACAATATTTTGCTGCTGGGTTTGCGCGGACAAGCAAAAACACGTATTGCCCGCCTGATGGTGAACTTGTTAGATGAATACGTACCCTATATTGAGGGATCGGAATTGTACGATGATCCGCTGAACCCGATATCCTGGTTTGGACATAATGAAGTAAATACCAAAGGCGATGATACCCCGATAGCCTGGCTTCATCGATCTGAGCGTTATACAGAAAAACTGGCTACACCAGATGTAACCGTTGCTGACTTGATCGGCGATGTCGACCCAATCAAAGCGGCAACTATGAAGCTGCATTATTCGGACGAACGGGTTATACATTTTGGTTTGATCCCTCGTGCGCACAGGGGCATTTTTGTGATCAACGAGTTGCCCGATTTGCAGGCCCGTATACAGGTATCTTTATTTAATATCTTGCAGGAAAAAGATATCCAGATACGTGGATTTAAGCTGCGCCTGCCTTTGGATATCCAGTTTGTATTTACAGCTAACCCCGAAGATTATACCAACCGTGGTTCTATTGTAACACCGTTAAAGGACCGTATTGAAAGCCAGATATTGACACACTACCCACGGTCAATAGAAATATCACGCAAGATCACTCAACAGGAAGCTTTGTTATCTCCGGAGCAAACAACAGCTATTGAGGCTGACGGACTGGTAAAAGACCTGGTAGAGCAAATCGCATTCGAGGCACGCAATTCAGAATATATTGATAAAAAATCTGGCGTATCTGCAAGGTTAACTATTTCTGCTTTTGAGAATTTAGTAAGCAATGCGGAAAGGCGTATGATCCTCAATAGCGAATCATCTACTTTTGTGCGTATCACCGACTTTTTAGGCGTGATCCCGGCTATTACCGGTAAAATTGAATTGGTGTATGAAGGGGAACTGGAAGGACCTGCTAAAGTTGCCAACATGCTTATCGGCAAAGCTATTAAAACGCTGATGCTGCAGTTTTTCCCTGATCCTGAAAAGGTAAAGAAATCAAAGGCTCCTAATCCTTATGCGGAGATCATCAACTGGTTTGGAGATAGCAATACTGTATTATTAAATGACGACCTGCCACTTGAGGAATATAAAAAATCGCTCAACTCAGTAGCCGGATTAAAAGAACTGGTTAAAAAACTCCATCCAAAACTAAGCACCAACCAGCAATTGCTGCTAATGGAATTTGTGTTGTACGGCCTGGCTGAATTTTCACAATTAAACAAAGGTTTCCTTGACAATGGCTTTGCATTTTCTGATATGTTCAACAGCCTGTTCAACCTGGAACCCGACGAAGACGACCTGGATATTGATGATGACCGTTATTAAATTACCCCTGATTTAATGGAGCAGCAACTCCCTACCATAATGATAATAAGTATCGGCTTTCTACTAGCCGATTTTTATATAATTGGCGGCATCCACTCCGGTCTGAAAAGATGGAAATTTGTTCAGAAGCCGGCGTTTAAGGTTTTATACTGGGCAATCTCTATTATATTCATAGCAGGCATATTTCTGAGCATTTTTCTGCGGATGGGCCTTGGAGCCCGCTCTGTTTTTTTGCTGGGGTTTTTCCTGATGGCTATCGGTAAACTCCTGTTTCTGCCTTTCATCCTGGTGGATGATGTAAGAAGATTGATTATATGGTTCAGGCAAAAAACTAAAAAGAAAGATAAGCCCACAAGGCAACCCGGACCCAATGATATCCCCAGATCTGAGTTTTTAGTGAAAGCAGGTTTGCTTGCAGGCTCCATTCCTTTAGGCGGAATAATTTACGGTACCATAAACGGTGTTTATGATTACCAGGTGAAGCACCGTATCCTATATCTGCCTAACCTGCCCAAAGCATTTGATGGCATTAAGCTTGGGCAAATATCTGATATCCACTCCGGCAGCTTTTATAATAAAAAAGCAGTAACCGGCGGTGTGGAAATGCTGATGAAAGAGAAACCTGATTTCATTTTCTTTACCGGCGATTTGGTGAACAGCCGAACCAACGAAATGAATGGGTACCAGGATATTTTCAGTAAAGTAAAAGCTCCCTTGGGCGTTTACTCAACCTTAGGTAACCATGATTATGGCGATTACGCTTATTGGCCAACGGAGGCAGCATGGGCCAAAAATTTCCAGGATATACTGGATACCCACAAAAATATGGGATGGCAGCTTCTGATGAATGAAAACCGCAGACTAAAGGTTGATGGTGAAGAAATTGGAATCCTGGGGGTAGAGAATTGGGGCTCGATGAGAAGGTTCCCCAAACGTGGCAGACTCGACCTGGCTACCAAAAATACAGATGACCTACCAGTAAAACTATTGCTTTCTCACGATCCCTCACACTGGCGGGCGCAGGTGCTGCAATATCCACAGATAGATGCAATGTTTGCCGGGCATACTCATGGTATGCAATTTGGCGTGCAGACTGAACATTTTCAATGGAGCCCTATCCAATATATCTACAAAGAATGGGCCGGATTTTACCGCGAAGGCGCCCAGCAATTGTATGTAAATGTAGGTTACGGATTTTTAGGTTACCCCGGAAGGCTTGGAATGTTGCCGGAGATTACGATATTTGAATTAAAAGCCGCACCTGACCCCTCTTTACAAAGCAGGACTTAAAATCAGCCAGGCATTTTTTCATTCTGCCAATGAAGAAACTATTGAAGCCCGCCTTTGATTTCTTGCTCTTCAGCAATGTATTTATGTCATTATGCGCGGTTGCGCAGGGCTTACTTACCTTTTATCTCATAGGTTCAAAACCTTTGTATTCTGTTTTAGGCTTACTGTTTACCTCCACATTGGGTATTTACAATTTCTGTATCCTTATCAGCAAACCAAAAAATCCAGAGAAATCACCTTACCGCCGCGTACGCTGGTTTTTTTTGCATTACAGGCTGATGGTCACATTTACCATCGTATCATTATTGTCCCTCATCCCGCTTTTCTTTTTAATAACTACCGGGTCAAAAATTCTTTTGATTTTCCTGGCTATTCTCTCCTTCTGCTATGGACTGCCCCTGTTTACTATTGGCGACCAAAAATTTGGCCTGCGCAACATTCCCGGTCTAAAATTATTTATGATCACTCTGGTATGGACTATGAGCTGTGTTTTGCTACCTATATTGGAATCGCAGGCTATGCACCTGGAAATTATTTCCATGCGGGATATTACTATTTTGATAGCCAAGCGATTTTTATTTATCGGTGCACTAGCTATACCATTTGATATCCGCGACTTGTTTGAGGACAAGCAATCCGGCTTAAAAACCATTGCTGTGGCCTGGGGCGAGAAAAATGCCTACCTCTTTTGCCAGGTTTTACTTGCCGGATATGTGATATTATTATTCTTATTCAGGAATAATGGTTTCACTACCGACTTTTGGGCCCTAACCCTAAGCGTAATACTCACCGGCTGGCTCATTTTTAAATCCAAATGGGAAAAGAATGAATATTACTATTTCTTTTACCTGGATGGCGTACTCATCCTTCAATATCTTTTTGTGATTGCCTTTAACCAAGCCAGCCGTTATATCTGATAGCTTCAAGTGTTCACGTTCATCACGCATGAACACCCGTGAACACCATTTAACATCTGATTATCAGTATATTAAATTTTCAAAATCACTCACAAACACTATTATTCAATCACTTACAAATCCCAACTATTCTATTACCTACTCCACTACCGCAAACCAATTCAAGAAGCCGCACCACCCGAATGATAGATCATCTCGCGCCAGGTAGGGGGCGAGTATCCGCACCGCACCGGGCGCCAGGTGCCCATCTTATACCAACTCAATTTACAAAACAATTACATGTGGATCATACCATCTAAAAAATGGTACAGTCCCGGGTTGTTGGTCAGCGAAAACGTGGCAAGCTATACCTTCAGATCGATAGCCTTCCGCCACTAATTCAGGTTCCGCAGCGAGGGCATAAAAATGATCCCCTCTAACCGGATGGACCCAGCGGAAAAATGGCACCGTATTTGGCTGAGGATCGGCATATACATAACAAGCAGGGGCCTTATGAACATATCCGTTTTGCGGAGCTAATTCCCCGGCCGGATCGAGTGTGTAAAAATTATCACCGACCGGACTTCGCCAACGATTGAGTACAACTCTCGACCTCAAGTCAATAAATTCCTGAACCTGAAAAACATAACAAGCAACGCCTTCAAAAATGTAACCTTCATTAAGGAGTACGTCCTGTTGCGGGTTGGTGGTGTAAAGATGATTTGGCATATCAGGTTTTGTTTAGTAAAACAATTAAATTTCTTTTCATTGACGTTATATCACGCAGTATTTCAGATTTACAAATACATTGTGGAGAATAAACTATGTAGAAATATTCTTAAACAAAGAATTCTATCGCAAACACATATCGTAGTCCAACGCTAGCGTACCATGTCTGTGGTGTGATTGCAATATTTAGGCTTAGTGTATATAAAGTGAACTAAAAGTCTTGATAAATTACACCGTTAAATCACCCAGATTTTTATGGTGTTTTCACGGTATTTTTATGTGTTGTCAGGTCTTCCCTGCTCCCGCAAGCATCCTCGCTTGTGGTGCCGAAAAAGTTGTCATTTAATTATAGCTGATACGTATTTACAATTTGTTAGTCCGATTTTATAATCCCCTGCATCCATGCACTTAATTCCTACTCCACCACCGGCAACCCAATACAAGAAGCTGCACTCGCCGAATGATAGATCATCTCCGTAGCTTTCTGGTAATCTGCTTCTGTGGCCTTAAATATATTCGGAACATATTTCTGCGGGTTACGGTCGATAATCGGGAACCAGGTGCTTTGCACCTGTACCATTATCCGGTGGCCTTTCTTAAATACGTGGTCGACGCCATGCAGGTCGATGGTGTATAGTTCTGACTTATTCGGAATCATCGGCTCCGGTTTCTCAAAGCTCTTCCTGAACCGGCCACGAAATACATCCGATGCAATCATCAACTCATAACCCGACATTTTGAGTTCCTTCTTATATTGCTGCGGATAAACGTCTATCAGTTTCACTACCCAGTCGGCATCGGTACCGCTTGTTGCCGCAAATATCTTAGCCAGCGGGTTGCCGGTCACCGTAATATCTTCTGTTAATGTATCTGTCTCCCAACTTAGCACATCGGGGCGATTCTGCACAAAACGCTGATCTTCCGTCAGCCATGGGAACCAGCGCGATCCGGGCCCGTAAGTTTCCTCTATCGGCCTTGCACGGTAAGGTACCGGTTTAGCCGGATCAGATACGTAGCTGTCAAATTTTCTTTCTGTCGCCGACGGGGCATCAAACGACAATTTACCATTGGCATGCAGGTAAATATTTTTATTAGTCGCTTCCTTCGGTGGCCATGCGGTATAATTCTTCCAACGGTTCGATCCGGTTTGAAAACTGATAGCTTCGGAAAAACTGCCATCACCCTTTCCCTTCAGATACCAGGCAAACCATTTGGCCTGTATCTCTTTCCTGAAATAAGCACTCGTTGCCTGATCATCAAATTTAATGTTGCCCAGGTTTTTGCCTTCCCCTCCTGCCCAGCCACCGTGATTCCATGGCCCCATCACAATAAAATTTTTATGATTTTTGTCGTGTTTCTCCAGCACCTTATAAGCATCCTGCGGACCCACCATATCTTCCTGGTCCCACCAGCCGCTCACATGCTGTGTAGCTACTCTAGGGGTATCGAGCCTGTAAGCCAGTGCCTGTTGCTTCCAAAATTCATCATAGTTTGGATGCGCTATAAAGTTATTCCAGGTTGGCAGTGTACCATGCGCATATTTTTTGTTGATGTTGGAGAGTGCCCCAAGTTTCAGGTACCAGTTGTAGGTATCGTACTCCCCGAAATTATAAAGGGAATCAGTTTTAGCGGCCTCTGTCAGCACCGAATACTCAAAACCATAGCTCAGCCTGAAGGCGCCATTATGATGAAAATCATCATTCATAAACATATCCGACGGTGTTGCCTGTTCCGACACAGCTACCATAGCAGGGTGTGGGTCGGTGGCTGCAATAATGGTTGTCCAGCCATCGTAAGAGATTCCGTACATGCCTGCCTTGCCATTATTTTCGGATATATTTTTAAGCAGCCAGTCGATAGTGTCGTAAGTATCGCTGCTCTCATCTATCGCTTTCGGGTCTTTTTTATCCCGGTTAAAGCGCTGCATTTTAAAAGTACCTTCAGATAAGTATCGGCCCCTGATGTCCTGGAAAACAAAAATGTACCCGTCTTCTGCCATGTCTTTTATATAGCCCTGTCTCTCCGGACTTGGGTATCCATTTACGCCATAGGGAGTCCGCAACATCAAAAAGGGTAGCTTTTCTTTCTGATCTTTAGGTGTAAATATCACCGTATTCAGTTTTACGCCATCCCGCATCGGGATCATTACTACCTGCCGGTTATATTTATCGTCAGGTTTTGTTTGCTGCGCGGTTGCGAAATAGGGATTAAAAGAGAAGATGATCAGGGCGGGAATCAGCCTAAAAAATGTTTTCATTGCGAAATGTTTAAAGGATAGTTGCACTAAATATAGCAATACTCCAATGCATTATGGAATTAAAAAACTATTCTTGCCTGCGTTTAAAAAGCTATGTCATTTCGACGAACAGGCGGGGTAGCGCCAGGGCGTGAGGAGAAAACTTATACGACTTGCATAGCAAACTTTGCATATAGTACAAGATTTCTCTTCGCCCCCGGCTCATCGAAATGACATGAGTTTATATTTTACGAAATAAATATGGCTGCCAACTATGATAATTCCGCCTGGTTTTATGATCGCCTTTCGCGGGTGGTTTATGGCAGGGCGCTGATCCGTTCGCAGGTATATTTATTGCATTATATTCCCGCCAATGCCCATATTTTGATTGCTGGCGGTGGAACAGGATGGATACTGGAAGAAGTCGCAAAAATTCACCCATCGGGATTAACTATCACTTATGTAGAGATATCCGTCAAAATGATGGCACTTTCGCGCAAAAGAAATGCGGGGGATAATAAGGTAATTTACATCAATGAGCCGGTTGAGAACCTTACCGGGGAAACGCAATATGATGTGGTAATCACCCCTTTCCTGTTCGATAATTTTACAGAGCAAACCCTGCAAAAAGTATTCACCCATATTCATAGCAACCTAAAACCAAACGGCTTATGGCTCAATACCGATTTCAGGCTGACTGGGAAATGGTGGCAATCCCTCCTGCTCCGGACGATGATCTTGTTTTTCAGAGTCATCTGCAGAATAGAAGCCAAAAAGCTGCCGCAAATTGATAGATATTTTGAACAGCATCAATATACGGTCCTTAACCAAAAGGCCTTCTTTGGAGAGTTTATTTTGTCGACAGTTTATCAAAAGGAAGAGGGCATCAGACACTTTGTGCCCTCTGCGTAAAACTCTGTGATCTTTGTGGTTAATTTTTTACCACAGAGATCACAAAGCGAAAGCACAAAGCTCACAGAGTGGTTATCATACCTCCGACTTCCGACATCAGACCTCCTCCTTCACCTTCCATCCATCAAAAGGTTTAACCGTAGCACAATTCGGAGAATCGTCTTTTGCCGTACCCGGAACATGGGTCTCTAATATTAATTTGGACTCCGATTGGATTTTATCAATCACCTCCCACGTAATTCCTGATAAAGGTATTTTGAGCCTTCTCCCCCACAGGCTTGCCTGCCCCGCATAGGTGCCGATATCGATATAAATAAAATTATCCGGATACGAGCCCTGTACAAACGGACTGCTGAACCTCGGCAGATTGTCTTTCGCCCGGTCGCCCCTGGTTACGATGGTCAAATTGAAATGCAAATCACCTGAACCTGACCGTTGCGTCTGTACAGTCTCATACTTACTCCCCGATCCTTTTTGCAGACCAAAATGAACACCCGGAGGCGGTGTTTGTAATACGATATGTAATGACAACTCCATTTACCGGACTATTTAAATCTAAAATCGTAAATCCGAAATCGTAAATCAACCTATCCCTCGTAAGCAAACTTATACCCGATACCCCTCACGGTTTGCAGGTAGGTTGGTGAGTCCGGATTATTCTCGATCTTCTTACGGAGCCTTACAATGTGCATATCCAGTGTACGGGTATTCACGTCAGCGTTGTAGCCCCAAACTTCCATCATCAGTTCCTCTCGGTTGATCACTTTGTTTTTGTTCTTCAAAAAGTAAAGCAATATGCGGTTCTCTAAAATCGTCAGCTCTATCTTACGGCCATCCCTTATCAGCAGGTGCGTGTTGGGATGATGCTCCATATTCGCAAACTTGTACGATTCAGGTTTTTCGCTGTTCAGGGAGAATTTGATCTTGTTGTCTATCAGCGCCACCAGCACATCCATATTAAATGGCTTGGTGATATAGTCCGAAACACCAAAATTGTAAGCCTCGATCTTATCTACGTCCTGTGCCTTCGCAGTCATCATGATCACCAGCTTATCAAAACCCTGCTCCCTGATGGCGCTGCATACATCACCGCCCTGCTTCCCGGGCAGCATCCAATCCAGCAAAACGATGGATGGCTGTTCTTCCAGTATCATTTTTTCAGCATCTTCGCCATTATCGGCTTCCAGCACTTTATAACCTTCAGATTGTAAGCGCTCGGCTACAAGGAAACGCAGGTTTTCATCATCTTCAACCAGCGCAATTTTTATCTCTTTTTCCATAATTCAATTTTGATTGTTATTCGGCCGTTTCATATGGGAGTGTCACCTTAAATTCCGAGCCTTCACTAATTTTCGAGCTTACGGTTATTTCTCCGTCCATAAAATTAACCAGTTCCTTACAGAATGCCAAACCAAGTCCAACGCTTCCGTTTTGATTGTATTGATTCTCTATCCTGTAAAATTTTTTAAATATATTTTCCATCTCCTCTTTCGGTACACCTATGCCTTTATCCTTAAATGAAAATTTGACATTCTTCTTTTCAAGCTTTATCAGGATATAGATCTCCCTATGTTTTGGGTTCGAATATTTATAGGCATTCTCTATCAGGTTTTGAAATACACTTCCCAATAACACCGGATCGGTATAAAAGTTCCTCACTCCCTGCACTTTATAATCCATTTTAAAATCGGGATACTTTAATCTGAAGGTTTCAATATAACCTTTTGTAAACTCTTCCAGGTTTATTTCTTCTTTCTTAATACTAATCGACTTATTTTCCAATTGAGTGAATGACAATAATTTATTCATCAACTCATTCAGTTTGTCCGCTTCCTCGTCCAGTATTTTACCATAATGCTTTCTCTGACGCTCGCTCAGGTCGCTGTCGCTCCGCAGGTTTGATCCTGCTATTTTTATAACGCTGATAGGCGTTTTAAATTCGTGGGTGAAATTATTGATAAAATCATACTGCAGTTTAAACAGTTTCAGGTTGACGCTCAGGTTGCGGTAGATCAGCCAGCCGATCAACACTAAGAAAACGTAAATCAACAGAACCATTGCCGCAATAGGCATAAACCGGCGGTTGATCTCGGCCGTAAGATATTCCTTGGGTGAACTGAAATACAATTTATAGTCAGAGAAGGCGCCGGGCAGCGGCACTTCGGTAGTAATTTTATTGCTCTCATTATCCAGCGGATCATATACTACCTGACGCAAATACACATTCTTGTACAGCTCCGGATGGGTGTTTATTACCTTAAGGGCATACTGGTTCAGAATAAACGTCAGCATGTTTTGTTTGTAAACCGACGACTGGCCCACACCTTTCTGAATTTCGCGGTACCGTTTTACCTCCTCACGCCTGGGGATGTTCAGATAAGTGATTTTCTCGGGCTGGATATCATAAAAGGTCCTGAATTTTTCGTCCTGTGTAGGCTCCCTTGAAGTATCTGCAAAAGCAACAAAATTGTTCAGCTTGCCGGCCATTGCTGCAAAATCCGTGGCACTTTCGGGAGCTTGTTTTTTTGTGCCAGCAACTTTGTCTTTTCTGCGCCGGTACTCATATATCGAATTGATCCCTACGCCCAATGCTTTTTGGGGGTCATTGTTGCTGCCTATATTTACATCGTAAAACACAATGCGGTGTACAAAAGGATAATCATTAAAAACAGTTTCCGAATATTTTGCTGCTGATGTCGAATCGAGGTATCCCTGGTAATAGGTAATTTCTGGTATACGGTTCGAAAAAAAGTCGTTATAAGGCTTCATTGTCTGCTCCAATACATCAATTTTTTTCGACGAGAACTCATTCTCTACATAATTGGAAGTAAGCCCGTATGAAATAAAAAGTGCCACAATAAAGGTTACCGATATTAATATCAGGAAAGCAATGATCAAGGAGAAGTTTTTCCGGTAAACGCTCTGCTGCGGGTTCATCTCGAACAGGTTTAAGGTTTAACGCGCATATTAGTGCTCAGGAACTTTTCAATTTCTGAATACATTTCCATGCGATTACGTTCAATCCTGAAAGGCCTGCGTTCATTTGGTTTTAAAAAGTAGGTTACATTTACTCCCTGTTTTTTCAATTCTCGCACAAATTGGTTCATCTCACTTATATTGGCAGTCTCATCCTTTGCCCCCTGGAATATTAGTAAAGGCACTTTGATCTTGTCTGTATGAAAAACGGGAGAAATGTCCCGTAATTGTTGAGCATCCGTCTCGGGGTTCCCAATCATCTCGTACATCATCTGCAAACGCGGCTTCAGAAAGGGCGGTACATCTTTGATGAATGTAAAAAAGTTGATCAGCCCGTATTGTACCACCACGCAATTATATAATCCCGGATGAAACGAAACACCGTACAACCCGCAAAATCCACCAAAACCTCCGCCAAGTACGGCTATCTTTTTAGGGTTTGCTATCCCTTTGCTGATCAGCCAGTTTACCCCATCGGTTATGTCATTCTGTATTTTGCCTCCTACCTGCTTAAAGCCTGCGCTGTTAAACGCCTTGCCATAGCCTGCCGACCCCCTGTAATTCACCTGGAAAACAGCATAACCCCGGTTGGCTAAAAATTGCACTTCATCGCTGTATCTCCATGTATCCCGGCTGCGCCACGGGCCATCATGCGGCAGCACCACTACGGGCAAATCGGTTGTTTTACTACCATGAGGCAATGTCAGGTAACCATTGATCGTTAGCCCATCCCTCGATGTAAAACTTATAGGCTGCATCTCACATAATTCTTCCGGCTTAATGCTCGAATTGATATTCCCCAGGCTGGTTATTTTCCCTGAACTGCGTTCATAAAGATAATAGGTGCCCGGGTTACGGTCTGTATAACTAAAAAAGATGAATTTATTTTCGGCACTATCCCTGCTGGTAATATCCATCTGGGTATTGTGCAGGTGCTGCGACATAGTATCGAAGATATGCGCAATGTCATCGTTCAAAAAATTCTTTTTGGGTTTCGCCTCTTCGCAGTTGGCAAATTCCAGATGGTGCTTGTCCCTTGAATAATCTACTCTGTTGATATCTGCCTTTTCGCAGGCAAAAACTACCCTTTGCTCCTTACCGGTTTCTGCGTCGATCTCCACCAATGCCGATTTATCACGGTCGACATTAGACAATGCATAGAAATTACTCTTTACACCGGTAAAAGCGATCGGCTGTACCCTGTTTATGAAATTATTTTTAATGATCGGTCTAAAAGGGGCGTTATCATTAGCGCGGTACAAAATGGTCTCGTCCACACCATCCGACGATTTTACCAAACGTATTTTCCCGTCATCGTCCGGAATCCACTCGGTTATATTGCCCGGGTTGACCAGGTAAGGCTTCAGTTCGCCTGTTTTAACATTGAGTTTATAGATGTCAAAATTTTCCGGGTCACGCTTATTCATACTGATCGTAACCACATCCGGCTCGCCTTTGTTACGGTTGGTCAGGATGTTTATCCGGCCCTTATCCAAAGCCATAATATTACGCAGCTTCAATTCGGGCACATCCAGGGCGTACATTTTATATTCATCTATAGCGATGACATCCTGTATCAAAACGATCTGGTTATTATAGGTCCAGGAGTAATTACGCACCGAATAATCCTCGAACGATGTGGCCAGTTGCTCCTTTCCATCAGCCAGCGATTGTATGAACAGGTTTTGCCTACCCTTATAGGGTTTCAGGTATGATATATACTTGCCATCCGGTGATAACCGGACGAAACTCTTTTCAGGACTTTTAAAAAAATCACTGATTGGTATCTGCTTTACATGCTCCTGTTGACACGTGGTGAATAACCCGATGATAGAAACAAAGAATAAAAACCTTAGCCGATTTAACATTATTTAATAATTGGTCGAAACCTATATTAGGTTAAACTTAATCAAATTACTCAAGGGATACAAAATGTCACTACAATTTTACCGCACTATATCGTTATAGTAACAACGATTTTACCGCAGGTAAAATTGGCATTAATTGATTATTTTTGATCTGATGAAGAAGACCGCGGCGATATTCCTTTTTATGTTCCTCTGTTGCTCAGCACTTTTTGCCCAGGTGAACGACCTGCAACTGGCAAGGCAATATACCGCCAATGGCGAATTACAAAAGGCTTTGGACATTTATCAAAAACTATATAAACAGGATAATGAAGCCTACTATATTTATTATGTAAATGGTTTACTTGGCCTCAAAAAATTTGATGAAGCGGAGACCGTCGCAAAAAAAATGCTCCGCAAGCATCCCAGCGAATACCAGTATAGTATATGGCTCGGCCGCATTTATACCCAAAAAGGCGATACCGATAAGGCCAATGCCATTTATGACGATCTATTAAAAAACCTGCCTGCGGATGCAGGGGCCATTTCTAATCTTGCTACCCAATTTTACCAGGCCGAAAATGTTGATTATGCCGTTAAAATATTCCTGCAGGGTCGCAAGCTGTTGCATAATGATAACCTTTATTCATTCGAGCTGATCAACCTGTTCCGTTTTAAACGGGACAAACCGGCTCTCACTGAAGAGTACCTGAACTTCCTGCCATCCAACCCGGCATTCATCACGCAGGCTGAGAACACCTTATCGTCCATGTATGAGGGCGATGATGATTACAATATGCTTAAGGTCGCCCTGTTTAAACGGATACAAAAAGATCCGCAACAAACGGTGTATGTGGATATGCTCACCTGGCAGTTTTTACAGCAAAAGCAATTTGACCAGGCGCTTGACCAGGCCCTCGCCCTCAGCCGCCGCCAGAATGATGACGGCAACAGCATTTTTGAACTATGCCAAACCCTCATCTCAAACGAGGCCTACGAAACAGCTATTCGTGGCTACGAGTATATCATTAGCAAGGGAAAGCAGAATCAACTGTATATACCCGCAAAAATTGAGCTGATCAATACCAAAAACCAATTGGTTACCGCTGGAAAATACACTCAGGCCGATCTACTAAGCCTCGAAAAAGACTACATGGACCTGCTGGCTGAATTCGGCGAAAATAGCAACACCGTTTTTGCGATGCAAAAACTAGCCAGGCTGCAAGCTTTTAAATTGCATAAAGCAGAAGATGCTCAAAAACTACTCGAAGAAGCAATAAGGATCCCCAATATAAAGCTCAACCTGCTCAACAGTTGCAAACTCGATTTGGGCGACGTGTATATTGTAAATAAACAGCCCTGGGAAGCAACATTGTTATATGGCCAGGTAGAAACGGCTTATCCCAACACAACCATAGGCCAGGATGCCAAATTGCGAAATGCCAAACTGGCCTACTATACCGGCGATTTTAACTGGGCAAAAGGCCAGCTTGATGTTCTGAAAGCTGCCACATCCCAACTTATCGCCAACGATGCAATTAATTTATCGCTGTTAATAACGGATAACTTATTCGCCGATACCGCCGGCAACGCCCTGAAAATGTATGCCCGTGCCGACCTCCAGATATTTGCCGAGCAGCCTGAAAAAGCCGTAGCTATACTCGATAGCATCGATGTGAAATATCCCGGTAACAGTTTGGATGATGATATTTCAATGGCCAGGGCCCGTATCTTCATCCAGCAGAAGAATTATAATGATGCCGTTGCCCCTTTAAAAAAGATAGTTGCCGACCACCCGTCTGACCTTTGGGCCGATGATGCCGTTTTCATGCTCGGCGATCTTTACGAAAACCACCTAAATAATAAAGATCAGGCCAAGATATTTTATCAAAAGATCATCACCGATTACCCCGGCAGCCTGTGGATCAATGAAGCCCGGAAACGGTTCAGGCTATTACGCGGAGATAAACCAGACGCCTCTTAGTTAGAACCAAGAGTCAAGAGCAAAGAACCAGGATAAACACTTAACAGTGTATTTTCGTTTTCTAATTTTTATATCTTGACTCTTGGTTCTTGACTCTTGATTCTATATCTAAATAACTACTTTTACCGCATGTTAGTTTACAACGAAACCTTTATTGTTGATGATGCCATTGTTGATGAATGGCTTGTCTGGATAAAAAACAACCATATCCCCGCGATATTTGCTACAGGGGCTTTTGACAGCTATAAAGCATTAACTGTGCTCGATTCACCCAACGAGGGCATCACCTACTGCATACAGTACCATACCGATAGCGTAGAGCGCTACAGCGATTTTTTCTATAAACATTTGGATGGAATACACCAGGCGCACAACGCGCAGTTTGAAGAGCGCTTTGCCTTGTTCCACACTTTGATGGAAACAATAGAGCTATAGTCCGGAATATAATTCATGTCATTGCGAGGCACGAAGCAACCGCGAACTGTACAGGGCGGATATGCATAGTCCGCGATTGCCACGCTATCGCTCGCAATGACAATTTTTCTTACTCTATCCTCAACTCCTTTGACATCCTCCCATGCAATAAAAATTGCGCCCATTTTTCGTTGCCGTTCTTTCGTGCTGCTTCTGATGCCTTGTGCCAATCGTAAGCACACAACACCTGTTCAATACTGATGTTGTCACCATCAGCAGTAACAATAGCATATTTGGCATGGGGCGTCATGGATTCCATCGCAAAACGATGCGCGCCGGTGCCCAGGTACGCAGGTAGCCCCACGCTTCCGGGATTCAGTATGATCTTGTCATTCGATAAATAGATCACCCTGTTTACATGCGAATGCCCGCAAAGAATAATACGCTCTCTGATGGATGAAGTTTTGCTGATCAGTTCCTCATCGTTGTAAACAAATACCCCGTGTGCAGTTACTTTCTCTAACAGGTATTCATCATCACTCTCGGGTGTGCCGTGACAAACAAAAAACAGGCTGTCGCAAGTGGAAATTTTTGGTAAACTGCGCAGCCAGGCAATACTTTGTTCAGACAAGTCAGCCTTTACCCTGTCCATCCCATCTTTGGTAAAATTGCTGTCAATAGCCTGCAATATCTCGCGGTCGGTATTGCCGCTGATACATAGCATCGGTTTTTGTCGTATCATCCCGGCAACAGTTTCCGGCTCAAGCGCGCCGAAAAAGTGGTCGCCCAGGTTAATGACCGTTTCTATTCCCCGCGATTTAATGTCTTTCAATACCGCTTCAAATGCCAGCGAGTTGCCGTGTATATCTGATAGGATGGCGTATGTTTTCATGACCGATCTCTCATTAACAAAAGAAACTGTTTCAAAAGTATCATTTAGAAAACCTTGGCAGAAAGCTTATTTGGCTCTGTGTGCTTTGTGTCCTTCTCTTAGTGATCTCTGTGGTTAAATTCTTTACCACAGAGAACTCAGAGATTTTGCACAAAGGTCACAGAGAAGCATTTAGTCAATCTTTTATTGCTTTATCAAATTATACAACTCATCCAGTTTTGGTGAGAGCACAATTTCTATGCGCCTGTTCTTGGCCAGCGCATCAGCGGCAGTACCCGCGTCAACCGGCTGGTACTGGCTTTTCCCGGTAGCGGTTAATCTCTTCGGATCAATCTTTTCTACCTCTGTTAAGTAACGGGTTACTGACGTTGCGCGCAGCACGCTCAAGTCCCAATTATCTTTGATCTGCCCAAGATTGATCACCTTCTTAACATCCGTATGACCTTCAACAGCTATATTGATATCAGTTTCTTTATTCAGTACGTCAGCCAGTTGGTTTAGTGCCAATTTACCATGCTCATCAATCACTATACTTCCCGAAGGGAAAAGTAACTTATCAGCAAGGGAAACATACACCTTTCCGTCTCTGATGTCAACCGTCAAACCGCTATTCTGAAAGCCTAATAGCGCAGCCTGCAATTTATCTTTTAGTGCATTGGTTGCGGCATCCCGTTTCTTTAATGCTTCTTCTACCTCTTTCAGGCGTTGCTCACGTTTTTGCAAATCGCTGTATAACTGGCTCACTTTGGTCGAGCTGCTACTGTAATTATCGTTCAGCTTGTTATAATTGCCAGTAAGCGTATTATAACTCCCCTGCAATTCGGCCAACTGGCGGTGCAGGTGCATGGTATCTGCCTGCAGGCTCGAAAGCTGCGCTTCCAGGCTGGTGGTCCGGTTCTGAAGCGAGTCGCGTTCGGCAACCAATACTTTGTATTTTTTAGGCGACAACACAACGCATGAATGTAACGTTGCGCAAAGGACAAGGGCTAATAGATAATAGCTGATTTTCATGTTTACTGGGTTTAAAGAGGGTCAAGCAAGTGCGTTTCTCAAAAATACGTTAAGCGGATATATTTTACTGCATATTAATGCGAGTTGTTCGGGTGCATCGTCCTTCATCAGGAACTTATCGCTCACGTAATGCATCACCACAAAGCTTTTCAGTTTCAGCAAGTCGATATTTTCATTGTCAGCAGCATAACCCTGTGGCGCAGTTTTTAATTGTTCCTGGTCACGGAAGTTCCCAAACAACTTCCCGAACTCCGGTTCATCGATGATCTTTTTCAGGTCGGCAGCATTGTAATCAATTTCCTGCCTGATCTTTTTCAGCACATCCGCCTCGGGCATCCAGAAACCTCCTGCAATCATTGCCTGGCCTGGCTGCACATGAAAGTAATACTCCACCCCACCTGCTTTTGAGCTTAATGTAGGGATACTTACGCCGAAATTGTTTTTATATGGGGTCTTGTCTTTTCTGAACCGGATATCACGGTAAATGCGCATTACGCATTTTTTGGGATCCGCATCCGCATTTACCAGCGGATCAACCAGGTGCAATTGTTTAAGCAATTCGCCGGCGAATGCGATCACATTTTCGCGGGCCTTATCGTGTTCGTCTTTGTGTGCCTGGAACCATTCGCGGTTATTATTTTCAACAAGATTTTTTAAAAATTCAAATGTTTCCGGATTGATCCTCATGGGTATTCTGGAGTAATAAATAATATAAGAAACAGACGTGAATATCTGAAATTTATTCGCGAAAGCAAAGTGGATAACCGAACCTTAGTTCAAATTTAATTTCTCGTGATGAATGTTCAGATCAACATTCTTACGGCGGTATTTTTTGTACCAGATAATGCCAACCACAGCTACAGCCAGGTACGGTGCAGCCAATAAATACATGATGCCATTATTAAGACCTTTCGTAGTTTTGCTCCCGCTTTTATTGTTCGATTCTACTGCAGTAGTGCACATCGCACATTGTGCTTTTACACCGACAGAGCCTAATATCATCAGGCTAAAAGCAACCGAAACCAGGAAAATTCTAATGCCTTTCATCATCACAAAATTACTTATAAAATTTTAAAGTCCAGACTATAATTTATCTAAAAGGATAATATGGCGCGATCATAAAATAAACGATTACCCCTGTCACGGTAACATACAACCATATCGGGAACGCCCACCTTACAAGTTTCTTATGTTTTGCTACCTGCATCTGCAACCCGCGGTAAAAGCTCAGCAGGATCAGTGGAAGAACACCGGCAGCCAGTATAATATGCGAGGTTAAAATAACGTAATAAACATACCTGATATTCCCTACAGCAGCACGCTCTTCGGGCGAAAGAACCCCATCTCCGTTCAAATCGCCAAACCGGGTTTCAGGGTTCAGGTAATGAAACAAAATATAAGATACCAGGAAAAGTGATGACAGGCAAAAGGTTAAAATATTAATCCGTTTATGCATCACAATATTCTTCTGTTTTATAAAATAGAGCGATATCAGCAATAAGACACTACAGGTGCCATTCAGTGTGGCATTCAGCTTAGGCAGATAAACTATAAATGACGGAATGGTTGCGGGTGCAGGTATCAGGTGCCTGTTAAGAATAAGTACCAACAGGAACACAAATATGGATATAGCGGCAACAAATCGGAATATGAATTTATCTGTCATAGTTTAAGTAATTAGTGAGTTATTGAATTACTGAATTATTGAATGACCTGAAAATCGAAAATTCAATAATTCTCTAATTCAATAATTAATAAAGCGGCACGTCTTTTTCCAACAATTCTTCTGATATCAATACTTTTATTTCATCATTCAGGCGGATCACATCTGTTAGCGATGCGCCCGAATAATATCCTCTTATCCTTTTATGCTGATCGATCAGTACCAGCTTATCAGAATAAATAAAATCATCTTTATTTACTTTTAGTGCGTTCACCAAAAAGCCCTGGCGCGCCAGCGAATAAATGGTGCTTGTATCGCCTGTCAAAAAAAACCATTTAGGGGATGCAGTAAATTTTTTAGCATAGGTGTTCAATACCTTTACCGAATCCCTTTCCGGGTCGACAGTTATAGAAGCAAAGTATACCATCGAATTCTTTGCCCAAGCCTGCGCCAGGCTGTCCATATTGGCATTCATCGCATTACAAACTGTCGGGCAATGGGTATAAAAAAAGTTGGCTACGAATATTTTGCCATCAAATGTATTCGGCGATACCGGCTTGCCATCCTGGTCCACCATGTTGAAATTGCCTAAAGTATGATATATCGTATCCGGGATATCTTTACCCTTAACGCGATGAGTAGTTTTTGCTATCTCCTTCGGCCCAAACTTTGGCAGTGGATGATAGCGGTTTTTACCCTTTACGGTTAGTAAATAATATAAAAATCCCGGTAAAGCTAAGATCAATACCAGGATTAGAATTTTTTTTATTAAGCTTAATTTGCTCATTACGATCTCAGATCGATCCAGTGATGGCTTTCATTTGTGAGCACCAGGATCAGACCGATGATAAACAATACAGGAACTATGATTGCGAATACCAGTCCTAATCTTTCGAATTTAAGGTGCATAAAATAACCTACGATATAAAACGCCTTAAGTAATGTTAAAACAATGTATATAGGATTGGCAGTAGTATACTTCATATGCCATCCGCCTATACCTATAGGAACCAGGTAAAGTGCTATAAAAAATTCAACACAAGTAATAGCTAGTAATACAAAAAAGACGTTCCAAATCCTTCTCCGGGTCATGCCTTCATGCTCGCCTGCATGTTCTGTATGAGTGGTTTCTGTTGATGACATACAATAAGATTTTTAAACTAAGTAAAAGAAAGTAAACACGAATACCCAAACCAGGTCTACAAAGTGCCAGTAAAGGCCAACCTTCTCTATCATTAAATAACTGCCGCGTTTTTCATAAGTTCCCATCAAAACGTTGATCGTAATAATGATATTGATCACCACCCCGCTAAACACGTGGAAGCCGTGGAAACCTGTTATAGTAAAGAATAAGTTAGCAAACTGATGCGCATAAGTGGTTGACGGAGCTCCATGGAAAAGGGTTTTCAATTCCTCCATAGTCGGTATCGATCCCCACCAAAAGCCTTCGCTATGCAAGTGACTCCACTCTAAAGCCTGGCAACCCAGGAACATTAGCCCCCCGATGATAGTACCGATCATCCACCAAAAAACTTCCTTCTTAGCATTACGATGTCCCGCCTCAACAGCCAATACCATGGTAACCGAGCTCATGATCAGGATAAAGGTCATCAACCCAACAAATACCAGCGGTGCGCCGTGCTCTATCAATCCCGGTACCGACTGGAAAACCAGGTCTGGTGCAGGCCATGCATTTGAACTGAAACGTAACGCGCCATAAGAGATCAGTAAGGTAGAAAAGGTGAATGCATCCGAAAGCAGGAAGAACCACATCATCAGTTTACCATATTCCACAGCGAAAGGCGATCTGCCACCCGCCCAGGGCGTTGTCTTAACTTCGTCTATTTGTGATACAGTTGTACTCATTTGTACTTAATTGTTGGGTTATTAATATTGGTTCAAAAGTAAAAAAACATATAGATAAATCCATATAATATCGAGAAAATGCCAAAATATTGAAGATATTTCCATCCGATATAAGTTTATGGCCTGTGGCTTATTACGATAGCTGGTGATAAGCGCACCAATAAGGAATAACAAGCCTGCAAAAATGTGCAGCATATGCACACCCGTGAGTATATATATAAACGAACGCGCCGCGTTTGGATTAACAAAATATATACCCGTTTTAGTGAGGATATACCAGCCATCCAATTGTATGACGCAAAATATAATACCCAGTGCAAAGGTTACCCACAAAAAAAGGCGTTGTTTTCCTAATTCCAACCTTTTTGCGGCCCTTGATGCTAAAAATAAAGTTATACTGCTGATAATAATTACTGCGGTACTGTATTTAAACACACTGGGTAATAATACATTTATCCCGTGTCCCTTGCCACCAACATATACGATGAACCCGCTGGTAAATGCAGCGAAGATCATAAATGAGGCGAACACGAATAACCACATTACAAATTTTTTGGGCGCCAGGTTTAACCTGTCTTTCTCTTGTTGTATCTGAGCCATCATTTCACTTTCCTAAAAAATCAAACAAAAACATTAATTGCACTATGGGCAAATAAAAAAACGAACCGAACATCAGCCTTTGGGCCGATTTTATATCCCGCTTCATTAAAAGCATGAAAGCGAGGTACAAAAATACTAAACTGCAAACTAATGACACACCGCCAACCCAATATCCACCATAATGATAAATGGTCGGCAATAAGCTTACCGGAACTAATATCAACGTGCAGATAAAAGTGATCATGGCGCTCGCCAGGTCACGCTTGCCTGTGGGCAGCAATCTGAAACCTGCGAGTTTATAATCATCATCCAGTACCCAGGCAATGGCCCAAAAATGCGGGAACTGCCATATAAACTGTATACCAAAAACAATCAGCGCAATCTGGTCTATTGTTCCGTAACCCGCTACATAGCCAATAAACGGCGGCAATGCCCCCGGTATAGCACCAACAAATACAGCAATGGGTGATAATCTTTTAAGCGGCGTATACGCAAAAGCATATAATAAAATGGAGAATACCGATAACAAGCCTGTTGTTAAATTGAGGCTACCTAATAAGTAGGTCCCGGCCAAAGCCATAAATAACCCTAAAATCAGCGCCTGACCAGTGGTCATATGCCCGGCAGGGATAGGGCGATCTTTGGTACGCTTCATCAGCTTATCCAAATCCTTTTCGATAATCTCATTAAAGCAGTTGGCGGCCGCTGTAACCAAAAAACCACCTATAACCAGCATGCCCCAATGTTTCCAGTTGATCACACCACCTGTTGCCGCATTGGCTTTACTGCCTATCAAAAAGGTAACCGATGCCGAAAACACAACAAGGAATGTCAGCCTGAATTTGATCAGCTTAGAAAAATCCTTCCACTTCATTTGCCTACCCCCTGTCTGCTGGCTGACCGGTATAAATTCAGCATTAAATAAAACTGTGCACCAAACATCAGACTGGCTAAAAGCAGGTGCAGCATTTGTGCAACCGGCGGCAGCGATAAGTAAGACAGAACAATACCTGTCACAATTTGCAGCATAATGATCAGAAAATTAAAACTCATCAACTGCTGCTGAATCGAGTGCCTGCTAAAATGACGGCGTATCAGTGCGTAGAGCACCACGTTTGCAAATAGTACTATTATAGCTACGTCCCTGTGCTGCGCAAATATTTGTCCGGCACTATTTACCCAGCCATCGCGATACCCGCTTAAGCGTGTGGCAACAGCATCGATCTTTTCGCGCACCTCGGTACCAAAAGTGATCTGTGCAACACTTAGTAAGATAGTCAACAAAGTGACAATATGGATGATCGGCGTAACGGTCAATCTTGGTTTTCCATACACCTTTGCCAGGTGATAGGTATATATGCTCAACGCCACTATAGCTAAAGCAAGTAACATATGCACGGTAATGGTCCACGCTACCAAATTAGTTGACACTACAATTGACCCAAACCAGGCCTGGAATCCCACCAGTATCACGTTTAAAATACTTAAAATGGCTATTGTTTTATTGCTTTTCCAGTAGCTGAATGAAAATACTGCAACTAAAACCAAAAAGAGACCGGTTATTTCGCCTATCAGCCTGTTTATATATTCTGTCCAGGTTTTAGCTGCGTTAAATTCTTCCGGGACCAATATGGATTTATCCTGGCGCAACCGGGTAGCCAGGTCACTGAAGCCAAATACATCCAGTGTCTTTGCAAAGCGCTGGTTTTTAGCCATGCGCTCAGCCGCATACTTTTGCTTATAATCTTTGGGAAGCTGGGCAACATTAGTTGGCGGTATTACACAGCCAAAGCATTTCGGCCAGTCAGGGCAACCCATTCCTGAACCGGTACTTCTTACAACCCCTCCGGCAAGTATCAATACAAAAAGCAGAACAATTGTGATAAGATTGATCTTTTGGAATCTTTTTTGGGATACTGCTATATTCATCTAAAATTTATAAAAACTTAGGGTACCTGTTAGGGAAATAATTCCGGCACAGATACCCCAAAAAGATCAGATCAGCAAATGATTATTTTACCTCTTCGCTTGATCTTTGTGTCTTTGCCCATTCATTGTACTGCTCAAGACCTGCAGGATTATCTTCAAAGTCATGAGGCAAGTTCGAACTCATGGTTTCTGAAAGCGGAACAGTTTGCTGGATAAAATCCGTATCGTGTCCCGGCTTGCTGTAGTCATATGGCCAGCGGTAAACGGTTGGTATTTCACCCGGCCAGTTACCGTGGAGATGCTCGATAGGCGCTGTCCATTCAAGTGTAGTTGAATTCCATGGATTTTGAGGCGATTTTTTACCCCAGAAAATAGAATGTATAAAGTTATACAGGAATGCAATCTGTGCTATACCAGCTGTAATCGCAGCCCAGGTAATAAATGTATTTACTGATAACCAGCGGTTAAACGACGGGAATTCGGTCATTGCATAATAACGGCGTGGTACACCATCGAGACCCATAAAGTGCATCGGGAAGAATACCAGGTAAGCACAAATGAATGTTAACCAGAAGTGCAGGTAACCTAACTTCTCATCCATCAGTTTACCAAATAATTTAGGGAACCAGTGATAAACACCCGCAAGCATACCAAATATCGCCGCCGAACCCATTACCAGGTGGAAGTGAGCTACCACGAAGTAAGTATCGTGCAGGTTGATATCCAAAGCAGCGTTACCCAGGAATATACCGGTGATACCACCTGAGATAAAGAAGGATACCAGTCCAATCGCAAACAGCATCGCCGGGGTGAACCGGATATTACCTCTCCACAAGGTAGCCAGCCAGTTGAATGTTTTTACTGCCGATGGTACTGCAATGATCAGCGTAGTGATCATGAACACACCACCAAGGAACGGATTCATACCGGTCACAAACATATGGTGTCCCCATACGATGAACGACAAGGTTGTAATACCGATCAGTGAGTAAACCATCGCATGGTAACCGAAGATAGGTTTACGTGAGTTTACAGCGATAACCTCTGACGAAATACCCATCGCCGGCATGATCACGATATATACTTCCGGGTGGCCCAGGAACCAGAACAAGTGCTGGAACAGGATCGGGCTACCACCTTCATACGGCATGATCTTTCCTTGCAATATAATGTCAGATAAATAAAAGCTTGTACCAAAGCTGCGGTCGAAAATTAACAATACCACACCCGCAACCAGTACAGGGAATGACAATACACCTAAGATTGCAGTCAGGAAGAAAGCCCAAACGCTCAGCGGCATTTTCCAAAGGTCCATCCCCTTGGTACGCATGTTCAATACAGTACTCACATAGTTGATACCACCCATCAGCGATGAGGCAATAAAGCATACCATACTGATCAGCCACAGGGTCATACCCAGTTCAGAACCTTTCATTGCCTTTGGCAGTGCTGATAACGGAGGATAAATTGTCCAACCACCACCGGCAGGGCCTTTTTGAATGAAGAACGATGATATCATGATCACACTGGCTGCAAAGAAGAACCAGTAGGACAGCATATTAATAAATGGAGATGCCATATCACGCGCACCAACCTGTAAAGGGATCAAAAGGTTACTGAAAGTACCGCTCAAACCGGCAGTCAATACAAAGAATACCATGATAGTACCATGTATAGTTACCAGTGACAAGTAGAACTCAGGATCTAAACGGCCGTTAGGGGCAAACCTACCCAGCAAAGTTTCCAGTAAAGGAAAGCTCTTGTCAGGATAAGCCAGCTGGATTCTGAAAAGGATAGATAACAGCATCGCAATAACTGCCATAGTGATCCCTGTGATCAGGAACTGCTTGGCGATCATCTTGTGATCCTGGCTAAAAACGTATTTGGTTATAAATGTATCATGATGATGATGTTCGTGGTCGTGATCGTGACCTACTACCCCATGATCGTGAACTGCTAATGTTGACATAATCGCTATACTTGATTAATTATTTAATGCTATCTTGTTTCCTGCTGCCTTGATTGGCTGTGATGCATCTGCAAGATGCAATTCTTTCTTTAACGGATCGCTCAGGTAAGGCTTTTGCTTTACTATCCAAGCCTGGTACTCCCCTTCGCTAACTACACGCACCACTTTTTGCATATTGTAGTGGCCACCTCCGCATATCTTGTTGCAATAAAGCAGATACTCAAATTTAGGATCATCCAGCCTGTTACGCATTTCGACAGTGGTAATGGTCGGAGTAAATTTGAAGAAGGTAGGCAATCCGGGTACAGCGTTCATCTGAACACGGAAGTGCGGCAGATAGAAGCTGTGGATCACATCCTGTGCGTGGATATTGATACGAACTTCTTTGTTAACAGGTAATACCAATGTGTCAGCTTTCTGATCATCAAAACTGTTCCTGTCTTTAAAGTTTACACCCAATACATTATTTGGCGTATAAAGCTGGAAATTTACTTCGCCTAATTTACCGTCTTTGCCAGGGTAACGTATCTCCCATGCAAACTGGTGAGCGGTTACATCAATATTGATGTCGCCTTTCAAGTTATCAGTATTGGTCACTGTTCTCCAGGTGAAAAAACCGAATACTACCAGTACAGTTAAAACGATAGCCGGTATAATTGTCCAAACCTTTTCAATAGTATTATTATGCGGGTAGTAATAACCTTTACGCTTGTCTGATCCACGGTATTTGAAAGCAAAACCAAACAGCAATATCTGGGTGATAAAAAATACAAAAAGAGTGATAGCGGTAGTCACCCAGAACATAAAATCGATCTTATGACCATGCTCCGAAGCGGATTCAGGTAGTATTCCACTACCCTGTACAGTTAACGACCAGTAAGTACCATACAAACCTGCAACCAGGAATACCAGGCAGATTACACCGATAATGTTGTTCCAGTTGATGCCTTTTTTTCCCTGCATCTGGAGGCTCAGATCGTATACCCTTAATATTTTACCGATGATTGCAACTACGATGCATCCCAGTAATACCAGTAATACATAATACCCTACTCCAAGCCACATGGCAGATTTCTGTGCGGCTGTATCAGTAGCTGTTGTCGACCCTGGGGCTTCTGTTTGCGCCATCAGCAGGTTAGTGCCAAGCAGCATGAACGCGGCAAAAAGCGAAAGAGTTTTTTTAGAGTTTATTAATTTTTTGAATCCCATTTTAAATATCTGTTTGGTATTCTGTATCCGTTGTAAAATTAGCAATTATATGTGATGATGAAGGCTCTCTTCCAGGAACGGGTGGTTCTTAGGAATAAGCGATTTAAACTTACTCAGGGCATTTAATACCAGGAAGGTGAACAATCCGGCAAAGCCGATAAATATACCCGGCTCAAGCAGGCTGAACTCTGTATACCAGTGTTCTTTTGGCCCGATAGTACCCGGCATGATCATTTGCCAGTAATCCAGCCAGTGACCGATGATCAGGATAATGCACATTATTTTTATTGTTCCTTCATAGCGTTTTGAGTTGCGCTGCATCAATACCAATAATGGTGTAGCAAAATTGATCACGATATTTAGCCAGAACCACGGCATAAACTGCGGCTCCCATCTTCTGAAAAAATAAGCTGATTCTTCGGGGATGTTAGCGTAATAAGTCAACAGGAATTGTGCAAACCAGAGGTAAGTCCAGAACACTGAAAACGCAAACATAAACAGGCCCAGGTTGTGTATGTGATCTGTAGTGATCCATGACATATAACCTTGCTTGCGCAGGTAAAGAATGATCAGCGTCATTACAGATATACCGCTTACCCAAAGTCCGGCAAGATTGTACCAGCCAAACATAGTTGAGAACCAACGGGCCTCTAATGACATGATGGCATCAAAAGCAAATATCGGAACAGTAAAACCGAATATTACAAGGAACGCAGCTGAGATAACAAAGCTTTTGTTGTAGAACTTCATTCCGCCCAGATCATCCTCACTGCTTGAATATTTATACAGCAAAAAGCCGAATATACTATAGCAAGCCAACATAGCGATGATGCGGCCCAGGAAATATGGCTTATTTAAATAACCTTCTTTTCCTGCGATAATATGATCATAGATACCACTGTCTTTCACGTGCAGATCATGAGTTGCCCAGCGTGCATACAGGTAAGGCTCTATATGATCTTTACCGTCAACGTTAACCGTGTGGGTCATTGATAAACCGGCGATGATTATAATGATCAATATCAAGGCAGCGATAGGTAATACTTTCCCAAATGCCTGTGGCACACGCAGCAATGAAGCTGACCACCCGGCTTGTGCCGCATATTGTATGGCGCAGAACATTACACCTGCACAGCATACACACGTAAAATAATAACCCACCAGTAACAGGTTGTCAAATGTCTGCTCCGCATGATTTGTCAGAAACCCTGCTATGATGGTAATAACACCTATAACAATAGCAATCAAGCTCCAGGTTTTTATCTTCCCTGTAAATTGATATTGTTCGTCAAAACTATTATGAGTCTTCATCTAAATTATAATTCTTATAAAGTTTGTAAATGGTGTACGTACATAATTACTTTCCAACGCTCCTCCGGTGAAAGCTGAGAAGCATATGAGCCCATTGCGTTCACACCATAAGTTATTGTATGGTATATTTTACCATCAGTAAGATCTTTCATAGCGCCACCGCGTGATGACTGTCCGGATGAATATGATGGAGGCGGCGGGAATCCGTGTGCAACCACCAATCCGTCACCCAGCCCTTTTGACCCATGGCATGGTGAGCAAAAGTGCTCAAACAATACCTGGCCGTCTTCAAAGTTGGCCTGTGTTTGTGGCAAAGTGCTCTTTACCTCGGCACCGGCTTTTTCATAACCATCTTTAGTATTTGGATAATCAAAGGTTACAAAACCTACAGGTATGGTACCAACAGGTGGCTTCTGAGCCGTTTTTCCATCCTTAAAATTAGGATTAGCCTGATCGGGATCATACGCAAGATGCTCATACATATTGGGGGCGTATTCCCATCCGGTGCTTCTTTTGTCTTTGCACGATGTCATTACAACCGTAGCGGCAATAGTAATAGCCGTAATACCCAATATTTTTATTTTATTCATAGCTAACATATTTTCTGTCGTTATGCTTTACTTCTACTGCCCCTGCTTCTTTTAATATATTTGTGATATCCTCGTGAGGGATGTTTCCTTTTGCATCAATAGCGATAACAAAGCGGTCGTCTGTCGCTCTGAAATCCATCACCCTTGGCGCGCGGCCCGGGAAAAGGTGTGTAGCGAAGAAGAAAGTGATCGTCATACCAAACGCGGTAAATAATACGGTCCACTCAAAAGTTACCGGGATAAAATCCGGAACTGCGAAAGCTGGTTTACCACCGATGTTCATCGGCCAATCGTGTGCCATGAAGTAATAAACCAAACTGAAGATGGTAGTTCCACCCAAACATCCGAACATGAACGCAGCATAACCCAGGCGCGAAGGCTTTATCCCTAATTTATCATCGATACCGTGGATAGGCATAGGCGTATACACGTCGTAAATAGGAACGCTGTTCTTTTGTAACTTGTCGATCCCGTGCATCATTACATCCGGATCATCAAAAAGGCCCAATATAAATTTAGTACTGCTCATTATTATGCTTTTTCATATTGAGACAGTTCAACACTGTCAAATTTGGTTAATGACTCTTTATAGAATTCAGCATGGCTTGGGTCAACATGGCCCTCGTCTATTAATTTCTTCTTAGCCTGCTCGCTCGAGCTCTTCAATAACAATTTCACTTCGGCCATTGCAATAGATGGCGCAACCCTCAGGAACAATAAGAACAAGGTAAAGAATACACCTATTGAGCCAATGAATATGCTCATATCAACCCAGGTTGGATAGAACATGGCCCAGCTCGAAGGAATAAAGTCGCGGTGAAGTGAGGTTACAATGATCACGAAACGTTCAAACCACATACCGATGTTTACTACGATAGACAGTACCCACGAGATAGGAATGTTTGTTCTTACCTTTTTGAACCACATCATTTGCGTCATCAGCACGTTACAGCCATACATCATACAGCCTGCCCACCAATACGGACCAATAAAACGGTTTAAGAAAGTGTATTGCTCATACTCGCCGCCTGAATAATAAGCGATGAAGAACTCAGTCAAATAAGCCACACCTACTATCGAACCTGTGACCAGGATGATCTTGTTCATCGATTCGATGTGGAACATGGTGATGTAATTCTCCAAACCCAATACTTTACGTACTACCAGTAACAATGTCTGCACCATCGCAAACCCGGAGAAGATAGCCCCGGCAACGAAGTAAGGCGGGAATATTGTGGTATGCCAACCCGGTTCGAGCGAGGTAGCAAAGTCCATGGATACAATGGTGTGTACCGAAAGTACCAGCGGTGTAGATATACCTGCTAAAATCAGGGACACGGTCTCAAAACGCTGCCAGGTTTTTACTGATCCTGTCCAGCCGAATGATAGCACCGAATATATCCTGCGACGGATACCGGTTGCGCGGTCGCGGATGCTTGCCATATCAGGCAACAAACCTGTATACCAGAATACTAACGATACCGAGAAATATGTTGATATCGCGAATACGTCCCAAATAAGCGGTGAGTTAAAGTTAACCCATAATGAACCGTATTGGTTCGGGAATGGCAGCGAATAAACAGCCATCCATGGGCGCCCCATGTGTGCTACGATATAGGTAGCGGCGCAGATTACCGCGAAGATAGTCATCGCTTCTGCAGAGCGGTTAATTGAGTTACGCCAGTTTTGACGGAACAATAAAAGGATCGCCGAGATCAGGGTTCCGGCGTGACCAATACCTACCCACCACACGAAACCGGTGATATCCCAGGCCCAGCCTACTGTTTTATTTAATCCCCACTCACCTATACCATACCAAAACGTCCAGCTTACTGAAAACACCCAAAGGGATGCAGCCAGTGATGCAATAGTAAAACCTATCCACCAGGCTTTGGTTGGCATATTTTCTACCGGTTTCAAAACATCGTTCGTAATCTTAGCATACGTGATGTCGTTACCGGTAATTAACGGTTCCCTTATTATTGATTCATTATGAGATGCCATATTCTATATCTCTATCTTATAAATTAAGCTTCTAACTCAGTATTAGTATTTCTAACTTTTACCTGGTAACCAATACCTGGCTGTACGTTCAGTTCTTCAAGCACATAGTACGTTCTTTCGCTCTTCAGTGCTTTTGAAACTTCAGAATCCGGATCATTCCTGTTACCAAACACGATAGCGTTTGTAGGACAAGTTTGCTGACAAGCCACTTTGATATCGCCATCTTTAACAGGGCGTTTTTCAATCTTAGCCTTCAATTTACCCGCCTGGATACGTTGTATACACATTGAGCATTTTTCCATAACACCACGGAAACGGGTAACCACATCAGGGTTAAGCACCAGGTGAGTATGTTCATTGATCAGGTAGTTGTCAAAACGTGCATCGTTCCAATAGTTGAACCAGTTGAAGCGGCGAACTTTATATGGACAGTTGTTAGCGCAGTAACGTGTACCTACGCAACGATTGTACGCCATATGGTTAATGCCTTCTGAGGAGTGAACGGTAGCCAATACCGGGCAAACTGTTTCGCAAGGTGCATGATCGCAATGCTGGCACAGCATAGGCTGGTAAACTACTGATACATTATCAAGATTTTCGAGCTGTGAAATTTCCTGCTCTTCTGTTATTTCTTTACCTTCTTCGTTAAAGCTGTAGTAACGGTCTATACGTATCCAGTGCATTTCACGACGGCGGCGAACCTCGTCACGTCCTACAACCGGCACGTTGTTTTCAGCATTACAAGCTACTACGCAGGCACCGCAACCGGTACAGGCGTTCAGGTCGATCGCCATTACCCAATCGTAAGTTGGGCGTTCGTAAGCATCCCACAGATCTTCGTATTTTTTATGTTCTCTTTCTTCACCACTGCTTGATGAAGGATCTTTCTGGTATTGTTTGAAAGTAGTGTCGCGGATTACACTGCGGCCCTCAAATGAGTGGTGCGTCTGCGTTTGGGCCAGGATCACTACATCACCAGTCTTTGACAATGATGCAGCGGCTGTCCCCTGGAAAGTACCATTAACGAAAGTCAGGAAAGGGAATGCATTTTTGCCTACCCCATCAGCTACCGGTCCACCGTGTGTACGGCCATAACCAACAGCTACTGAAATAGTTCCCTGTGCCTGGCCTGGCTGCAATAATATCGGCAATGCAACAGAATAGCCATGTGCATCGATAGTAACAATATCGCCCTGTGAGTAGCCAAGCTTTTTCATGTCGGTTGGCGACATGGCGGCAAAGTTATCCCAGGTTACTTTTGATACCGGTTCAGGCATTTCCTGCAACCATGGGTTATTAGCACGTTTACCATCGCGGATGGCAACATTTTGATATAATTCCAGTTCAAATTTTCCTTCGCCCGCCGCTGGGTGATTGCCCTGGTTAAGTATAGTTTGTGCTACGCCATTCAGGTCGCGGCTAAAAGGATAACTTCCGGCAGGTTTATCAGCGGCTTTTACAAAACCTGTTTGTAATAGCGCTTCCCAACCTTTTTGGCCTGAAGGCAATCCGCCTTTTGCCAGTAACTCTTTATCCCAGGTATTTCTTACGTAAGTGTAGTAATCTTTAACCGCGTTATCAGACCATAATAATAAGCTTTGCTCTGCCTGGCGGGTATCATATACAGGGTTAATAGTAGGCTGAACTACAGTATAGTACCCTTCAAGTGCATTTCCGTCACCCCATGATTCGAGGTAATAATGATTTGGGGCAACCACTGTACAAAGCGAAGCAGTCTCGTCGTTTCGTTCAGAGAACGATACAGACAGGCGCACTTTCTTTAAAGCAGCCTTAATAGCATCTCCGCTATGGTAATCATATGCAGGGTTCGCATTCAGGAACATAACTGCATCAACCTCGCCGCGGTTTATTTCAGCAACAAGCTCAACAAATTCAGCATCGTTACCTTTGTATTGATTTGAATAATTATCCAGGTCGATAGTTGTTCCGTAGCTGCCTAATTGTGCATTGATCGCATTAACCAATACCTGCGTAGCTACATCGTTTGATCCGCAAACAACCAACCCTTTGCCTTTAGCAGCTTTTAATTCAGCAGCAACCAATTTGATGGCTTTTGCCGCATTAGTATTACCCAATGCTTTGGTTCCGGGTAATGTAGTACCCGATACCTCATTATATAAGTTTACCAGTGCTAAACCCTGCTCCGACGGTTTGATCAGAATTCGGGTATCTGCATTTGTACCGGTATTGCTCATACCAGATTCAAACTGGATATGGCGCGACATTTTTTTATTCTGAAGCGATTTGTTGTTCCTGTTTTGAACATATTGGTTCTGGAACTCTACAGGAGATATCCACGTTCCCAGGAAATCAGCACCGAAACTTACGATCACATCAGCTTTATCAAAACGGTAGTGCGGCAATACTGCTTTACCAAAGCTGTTTTGATTAGCCTGGATGATACCTGTATAAGATACGGCATCATAAGTAACGTGTTTAGTATTTGGATAAGCTGCGGTAAAATCAGCAATTACAGCCAGGGTAGACGGGCTATGAATTGTTGAAGATACGATCCTTATTTTTTTACCACCTGCTTTAATCGCAGTTAGTTCATTCTTTACAAAAGTGTCCAGTTCGTCCCAGGTAAGGTCATTACCACCACGAACTGGGTTTTTTAAACGGTTATAATCATACAGGTCTAATACCGAAGCCTGCGCCTGTGCGCTCAAACCACCTTTTGACAGCAAATCATTCGGGTTACCTTCAACTTTAATCGGGCGGCCTTCGCGGGTTTTAACCAAAATAGCATGTCCCTCATAAGTAGAAACATAATAGTTTGGTATACCCGGGGTTATTTCCTCAGGCTTTACCAGGTATGGGATAGATTTGTGAACAGGAACTTTCTGACAAGCTGCCAGCGTAACTGCACCAACGCCAAAACCCAATGCCTTCAAAAAGTCACGGCGCGGGGTTTTAGCCGACAGGCCGCCGCCGCTCAGAACTTCGTCGATCGGAATAGGCTCGGCAAATTCGTGTTTATTTTTCTCAACAAATTCCGGGTCGTTGTTTAGTTCTTCTAAACCTTTCCAGTATTTTTTATTGCTGTCCATTTAAGCTATATAAACTGTAATGTTTTTCAAATAATTTATTAATAGTGGCACTTGCCGCACTCTATACCGCCCATCATGGCTTCAGTTACTTTTCCGCCTTTTCTGATCAGATCATGTACCTGTTCCATTTTTTCGTAATAAGCGTTGCCTTTGATATTGATCTCGGTACGTTTGTGGCACTGTATACACCATTTCATAGTAAGTGGCGAATATTGATAAACCTCTTTCATGGTTTCAACCGGGCCGTGGCAGGTCTGACACCTTAAACCCTGTACCTTCACGTGCTGTGAATGGTTAAAGTAAGCCAGGTCAGGCAGGTTGTGTACACGTATCCACTGCATCGGGTGCATTTTGGTGCTATCGTATTTCTGCGTAGCAGGATCGTAACCCAAAGCATCATAAATCTTATGTATCTCCGGAGATTCCGTTTTAACCACCTTGTGGCAGTTCATACATATATTTAATGAAGGGATTGTTGCATTTTTTGATTTGTAAGCACCAGAGTGGCAATACTGGCAGTCGATCTTCATCACACCCGCATGCAAATCGTGAGGGAATTTAATAGGCTGCACCGGCTGGTAATTTGTGTGAACATTCGTGTTCCACAAAGTAACCCATCCCCAGCTTGCCAGGAATATCGTTCCGCAAATGCATACAAAGAATACAAACTTTTTATTCTTGATAAGCTTCCTGGCCAATAAAACACCTTTTGAGGGACCCTCCACTACTACAGCAACCTCTTCAGGTGCAAGAGCCGGCCGGTTAGCCACTAAACGCTCTAAAGTAGAGATTACCTTGTTTAATACCAGGATAACAATGAAAGCAACAATGATCACCGCAAGCAAACCATAAACAACCAGGTCACTTGGGCCCGACTCTTCAGTTTTTGGAGTAACTTGAGTACTTGCAGTTTTCATTTTCTTATATTCTGTACGAACATAAGAGATAATGTTTGCCACATCGCCGTCTGACAGGTCACCAAAAACGGTCATCGCTGCCTGGTTGTACTCATTGTAAATCTTAACCGCTTTGGGATTTTTAGCTGCAATCAGCGCCTGGTTATTCTGGATCCACTTGGTCAAATAGGCATCATCCGTTTCAGATTCCAGTTGCGGACCCAGGGCCGGGCCAATCACACGCTGATTCAGTTTATGACATGCGGTACATTTTGCTTTGAAGATGGCTTCGCCCTTGGAAGCATCCCCCTGGGCATAAGCTGTAAATCCACAAATAGCAAGACCGGCAACCAGCAAAACCGTCCTTGAGAATTGTTTTAAAATCAATGAGATGCTTCTCATAAAGTGTATTTGTGCTAAATAATATTTTATTTATTGAATGAAAATAGACAAATTAAGTACGATTTATCCTGTTTTTTCAGCCACAAAAGTAAAATTTATTACAGTATGGCTGACAAATTAATGACAGTTATATATAATTTATAATCGTTCTAAATAAATAGAAAAACCTGCTTTAATATTGCAGCGTGGCTGTTTTTTACTAAGTGAATACAATTAGGTTTGTTAATACAATATTACTTTTTTTTTATAATAAAACTATTGTTTTAATATCCATGCAAAAATAAGCGGTGCAACAATGGTCGCGTCAGACTCTACTATGAATTTAGGTGTATGTATATCCAGCTTTCCCCAGGTAATTTTTTCATTAGGCACGGCACCCGAATAGGAGCCGTACGAAGTAGTTGAATCAGATATCTGGCAGAAGTAGCTCCAGAACGGAATATTTTCCATTTCCATGTCCTGGTAAAGCATCGGAACAACGCATATCGGGAAGTCGCCCGCAATACCGCCGCCTATCTGGAAAAAGCCGATACCTTTGCCTTCAGAGTTCTTTACATACCAGTCAGCCAGCCATGCCATATATTCGATACCGCTTTTCATGGTGGTAGGTTTTATCTGCCCCTTGATCACATATGAAGCGAAGATATTACCCATGGTAGAGTCTTCCCATCCCGGTACAACTATAGGCAGGTTCTTTTCGGCGGCAGCCAGCATCCATGAGTTTTTAGGATCGATCTCGTAATACTGTTCCAGTTCGCCGCTCAGTAATATTTTGTACATAAACTCATGAGGGAAATAGCGTTCCCCATTATCATCGGCATCTTTCCATATTTTATGGATGTGCTTTTGCAAACGACGGAAGGCTTCTTCTTCAGGGATACAGGTATCGGTTACGCGGTTGTAATGATTCTCTAATAGATCCCACTCATCCTGCGGGCTCAGGTCGCGGTAATTCGGCACGCGTTTATAATGTGAGTGCGCTACCAGGTTCATGATATCCTCTTCCAGGTTGGCCCCGGTGCAGGAAATAATAGCAATTTTATCCTGACGGATCATTTCAGCAAGCGAAATACCTAACTCAGCGGTACTCATTGCACCTGCCAGTGTAACCATCATTTTACCGCCTTCGGCTAAATGGGTTTCGTATCCTTTGGCTGCATCCATTAATGCCGCGGCATTAAAATGCAGGTAATTTTTTTCAATAAATTGAGAGATTGGTCCTCGTGTGTTGCTCATGGTTGAGTTCTGATAATGTGGCGCAAAATTAGATATTTTGTTTAATCTGACTGTTAAATTTCAAAATTAGCCGTCATGCAGAACAACTATGTCTAATTTGGGGTTATCTTCGCACCGTCCGATCTATGAAGAAATTTGTTACCCTGGTTATTTTTCTATTCAGCATATACCATGTACAGGCGCAGGTAAAATGGGTGCCTAAATTTATCCGGAAAATGTATTTTGATAAGGATAGCACCAGGCATAGCAGCTTTGTTATATTGCCTGTACTAAGCTCAGCACCCGAAACCGGGTTGGAAATAGGTGGTGCAGGCCTATATTCATTCTATTCAGATACCGCCAAAAAGAGCAATACTAAAGTCTCTAATATTTTCGGATACGCTACAGCAACCACCAAAGGCCAGAGCCGTTTTAGCCTGAGCACCACTTATTTTTCCCCTCAAAATACCTGGCATCTTTATTCTGCCATCAGTTATACCCATTTCCCATTTAACTTTTATGGTATTGGTAACGATACCCGTAAAGCTGATGGTGAACTGGTGGATGAAAAGCGTTTCAAACTGAATTTTGATGCGGAAAGATTAATAACCAAAAATCTTTATGCGGGTGTAGTCGCAGGCGGCTTTAACTACAAATATGCCAATGCCGACGTAACAAGTAATTTTTTTGAAACCGATCCGCAGGTGCAGGATAGGTCAGGCGGTGCGAGTGTTTTTATCGGCCCAAGCCTGATCTTTGATACCCGCAATAACAATACCTATACAACCAAAGGGATGATCATCACTGCTTATTATAACCTGATGCATGGCATTTTAAGCAATAACAATTATGTAGGCGGATTTTTAAATTTAGAGTATTCCCAGTTTTTCCTATTGAGTAAAAGGCTGGTTTTAGGGATTGACATACAGGAACAAAGTCTTACCGGGGGACAATCGCCATTCTATCTCCTTCCCTCTTTGGGCAGTGATGAAATGATGCGGGGCTATTACAACGGCCGTTACCGTGACCGTAATTTTATAGCCGGACAAGCCGAACTGCGTTACCGCCTTACTGACCGTATAGGGATTGTCGGATTTTTAGGAACAGGAGAAGTAGCCCATAGCAGTTTTTTTATCAACGCACTAAAACCTGACTATGGCGGTGGCCTCCGCTACTTTTTTGATACCGAAAAAGGGCTCAGCATCCGTGCTGACTATGGTATAGGCGAAAAAGCACCGGGCGAAGCGCGGCAAAGTGGATTTTATATTGGACTGGGGCAGGCGTTTTGAACACGATTTAAAGATTTTCCGGATAACCATGATGCTTAGCTTCAGGCAATCTTTTGAATCATTTATTCGTGTCAAATCCTAATCAAAAAGTCCTCCTTCACCTGTCCTTTCTTAAAATATACCAGCCCTATCCAGAACAAATCAACGTTCACAGTAACCTGCGGATGAGTTTTTATAATTTCCCATGCCTCCTTCATTCCTTTACTCCAGTAAATATCATCAAATATCAGCAGGGTATTTTCATGAACTTTAGGCAGGCACCATTCAAAATATTTTAGTGTAGCATCTTTTTGGTGATTGCCGTCTACAAAAACAAAATCCAGCTGATCAAGTCCTTCGATCACTCCCGGCAGGGTATCATCGAAATTGCCGGTTACCTGCTTAATACCTTTTATATTTGCTTTTTTAAAGACCTCGGCAGCAACTTTCGCTGTTTCCGGGCACCCTTCAAGGGTATAAAGCTTAGCATCAGGCGCGGCATTTTCCAGGTATAGCGAGGTAGTACCCAGGCAGGTTCCCAGTTCGATCATATTATGCGGCTGCAAATCTTTTACTAAACGACAAAGCAATTGTGCCAGTTTGGGTGGTTTCAGCGCATTTTTGGCTATTTCGCTGATCTTCTTTTGCCTGTTATTATTGACCAATGATCCCGCTCCAAGGTCGGTCACGGTTATCACCCGATTGTCAGAAAGTAATCCCGCCCGTATACTTTCAATATCATTATAAATATCTTTACGTTCATAATCGTAAATAACCTCATCTACAAGCCTGTAAACAAAAGGCGAATGTAATCCATGCCTGTTTTTTCCCTTCAAACGATGCGACAGGTAATCTTTCGCGAACCTTAAATTTAACATGGCCGTAAAATTAGACAAAGGTTTATTATTTTAGCTTTTAATAAAATATGATTGATCCGAAAGAAATTAATTCATTAATAAAACTGCTTGACGATCCGGACAGGGAAATATTTGAGCACATACATGATAAACTCCTATCCTATGGCGGCGAGGCGATCGAATACCTGGAGTCGGCATGGGAGCAGGCTTTTGATGCGATACAGCAGGAACGCATTGCCAATTTAGTACACGAAATACAATTCCGGATAGTAAAAGAAGAATTGAAACTATGGTACCATGGTGGGTCATTCGATCTGCTGCAAGGCGTACTTACCATTAATAAATACCAATACCCCGATTTGGACGAGCAGAAAGTGATCAACCACATCGAAGCGATTAAACGGGACATATGGCTGCAGATGATATATGACGCCAGCCCGTCTGAGCAGGTTAAACTGATCAATCATGTGTTTTATAACATCCACGGCTTTACCGGCAACACCTCCAACCACCAGGACCCGCAAAACAGCTACCTGAGCCAGGTGCTCGAAACAAAAAAAGGCAACCAGATATCGCTGGCCATTATTTATTCCATAATCGCCCAAAAACTGGATATCCCTGTTTACGGCGTTAACCTGCCGCAGCATTTTATCTTAGCCTACGTAGATGAAACTCAGGAAACCGAATTTGAAGGCGGAATACTGTTCTACATCAATGCCTTTAACAAGGGATTTATCTTCGGCCGCAGGGATGTAGATATGTTTTTGAAACAATTGAACCTGAAAGCCGAAAAGCAGTTTTACGAACCGTGCTCTAATACTGATATTATCAGGCGTGTATTACGTAATTTAATTAGCGCCTATGAAAATTTGGGATCGGCAGAGAAAGTAGCCGAGTTGAATGAATTGTTGAATATAGTTAATGGAGATCAGTGATTAGTTAATTAGTGTAATCCCTCATCTTAAAACCCATTCTCTTTCAACCAATTGGCTGCCCAGTCAAACCATTTATCCTTGCTTTTTGAGTTGTTCAAACCAAAGCCGTGCCCGCCAGCCTGGAAGATATGCAATTCGCCCTTTATCTTGTGCTGAAGCATAGCGTCATAAAATGACATCGAGTTTTGCACCGGAACCACATCGTCATCTGCGGCATGTACCAGGAATGTTGGCGGCGTATTATCGGTCACTTGCTTCTCGTTTGAGTAAAGCTCCAGTAATTGCGCTGACGGATTTTTGCCGATCAGGTTCTCGCGTGAAAATGCATGTGCATAAGGGCCAAAACTGATCACCGGGTAAATCAGCATGGCAAAATCAGGTCTCAGGTTAATGTTATCCTTATTGTCTATAACAACTTTATCAAAATGGGTATCCAGCGTTGATGCTAAATGCCCCCCTGCTGAGAAACCGATGATACCAACTTTTGATGGATTGATCCCCCATTCAGCGGCCCTTTGCCTCACTAATTGAATTGATCTTTCTGCATCCTGCAATGGCCCGATGGTTTTATCCACCATAATATCATCATGCGGCAAACGGTATTTTACCACGAAAGCGGTAACGCCTATCTTATTAAACTCCTGTGCGATTGCCATTCCTTCGTGAGCCGTTGCCAGGTTAAAATAACTCCCGCCGGGAAATATAATGATGGCCGTACCTGTAGCCTTATCTTTTGCCGGGAAATAGGGCGTGATAGTTGGATCGGTTACCAAACTTACAATATCACCTTCCTTTTTCTCGGCATAAGTTGCAGGGGCCTTTTTTGAATTGGGCACGCCATTCGGATAAAGAGGTATTGGTTTCTCCTGTGCAAAAACAGTTAGTGATAAAAGCATAGCAGCGCTAAACAATGACAATACATTTTTCATAAACAGATATATAGGTAAACTTCAGGTTTTATCCGGCTAAAAATAATTGATTATTTCGACCCGCCAAACTCCATCAGGTAAGCCTTTAAAAATTCATCCAGGTCCCCATCCAGTACTGCACTTGCATTTGATGTTTCGTGTTCTGTACGCAGGTCTTTTACCAGTTTGTACGGATGCAATACATAGTTCCTAATCTGTGAGCCCCATTCGATTTTCTTTTTATTACCCTCTATCGCATTACTGGTCTCCTGGCGTTTCCGCATTTCGATTTCATAAAGCTGCGATTTTAATAACCGGATAGCATTGTCCTTGTTCTGTAATTGCGAGCGCGATTCCTGGTTCTTAATAATGATACCTGATGGCTTATGATATAAACGTACGGCAGTTTCCACCTTGTTCACGTTCTGTCCACCTGCACCGCCCGAGCGAAATGTTTCAAACTCAATATCTGCCGGGTTGATCTCTATCTCTATTGTATCATCCACCAATGGATAAACATAAACTGATGCAAATGAGGTATGCCGCTTGGCATTAGCGTCAAACGGCGATATACGCACCAGGCGGTGAACCCCATTCTCCCCTTTCAGGTATCCATAAGCAAAATCGCCCTCAAACTGCAGGGTTACTGTTTTTACGCCGGCTACATCTCCTTCCTGGAAATCCTGTTCGGTTACTTTGTAGCCGTTCTTTTCGCCCCACATAATGTACATACGCATCAGCATACCTGCCCAGTCGCAGCTTTCAGTTCCGCCCGCGCCTGCCGTGATCTGCAATACGGCATTCAGCTGATCCTCTTCGGCCGAAAGCATATTTTTGAATTCAAGCTCTTCAACTGCTTTGGTAGCTGCATTAAACTGCTCCTGCATTTCGGCCTCGGTAGCATCTCCGGCCTGGTAAAATTCAAAAAGCACACCGGTATCTTCAACAGTTGATACTACCTGCTGAAAAGCATCTGTCCAAACTTTTTTTGTTTTGATGGAAGCCAATACTTTTTCGGCTTCTTTAGGCTGGTCCCAAAAGCTGGGGCCTACAGTTATTTCCTGTTCCTTTTGTAGTGCATCGAGTTTTTTATCGATGTCAAAGATGCCTCCTCAGGGAAGTTGTTCTATCCCTTAAATCCTGGATCTGTTCTTTAGTCATGCCGCAAATATAAGTTTAATGTGCAGATTTCTGATGTGCAAATATGCAGATTGATGTGCGGATATGCAGATGCGCGGTGTGCAGATATTTTAAGATCGAAAAAACAACTTTCCAACTTTTCAACCTTGCAACTTTCCAACCTGGGCCGGCCCATGAGCGCTGGCCCCAAAAATGCCAAAGGGGTTGTAATTTCAATTACAGCCCCTCTGAACTCGTCTTTACAGGTAGTGTACTTTTAACTGACAAGCATCAGCCTGTTTACCAAAGCACTCAGGTCGGCGCGGTTGCCGTTTATTTTTGAAAGGAATGAACTTAACGTGAACTCCTTGTTCTTCCCGCCTTTGGTCTGCTCGATCAGATCAAGCATAACCGGCGGAATTAATGATTTAGAAATATTTAAGGCAGAAGCAGGGTTGATATTGTAAAATCTGTTCAGCTTATTAGCGAACTTATTGATCACACTGGTAGTAAGCGGACTCTTATAAATTTCCGGGTACTGGAAATATTTTACAAGGTCTTTTAACTTACCCGATTCCATCTGCCCTTTAAAAACCTCAATGATCGAACTTGACGCATCGTTGATCACTGCATCACGGTCTTTTTCCAGTATTTCCGGATTGTCAACAACAGCCATCCCGGCGTTATTTTTGACTATTAAAAAGAGTCTTTCAAACATACAAAATCCCTCAATTTTTAAATTAACATTTTGATGACAAATGCGCTATTTATTTATCAGCAAGACAAAGGTATCAATTAATATTTTCTAAATTCAAAAGAATTGTCAAATTATTTTAAGATTTTGGCAATTTTTTGGTGTAAAACAAACACTATGTAGGGTGTGTTATTATAACACTGAAAACAGGTGTGTTTTTGACACTGAAACGGCGTGTAATTTCGACACAAAAAGGGGGTTTATTGTCATCAGAAAAACACTAAAATTTATTTGTCATTCACCTGAATATTTAATTCTATTTTTGTGTAAAACCATTCAATTATGCTGCCAAATATTGATTTCACCACCACCCAGGCTTATAAATATTTAGCCGACCACTACATCGATATCACATCAAAGAACCTGAAGGACTTGTTTAAATCTGATAGTGAGCGATTTACCAAGTTTTCTGCGACATTTAACGATATCCTGCTGGATTACTCAAAAAACCGCATCGATGATGAGACTGTTGCTTTGTTGATACAGCTGGCAAAAGAATGTAGGGTAAAAGATGCAGCCGAAGCCATGTTCTCAGGCGAACGAATTAATGCAACTGAAAACCGCCCGGTACTGCACATCGCGTTACGCAACAGGAGCAACAGCCCAATTTATGTTGACGGACAGGATGTGATGAAAGATGTGAACAAAGTGCTGGACCAAATGAAAAATTTCAGCGAAGCCATCATCTCCGGCTCATGGAAAGGGTATACCGGCAAGGCAATTACCGATATTGTAAATATCGGCATCGGCGGCTCTGACCTGGGACCAGTAATGGTAACTGAGGCACTGAAGTCCTATAAAAATCATCTGCAGATGCATTTTGTATCCAACGTGGATGCAACGCATATAGTAGAAACACTCAACCCACTTAACCCGGAAACAACCCTTTTCCTGATCGCATCCAAAACATTTACCACGCAGGAAACGATGGCTAACGCCCACAGCGCCCGTGACTGGTTTATAGCCGGGGGAGGAAAAGATGGTGATGTTGCCAAGCATTTTGCAGCACTATCAACCAATGCCCAGGCAGTGGAGAAATTCGGCATTGATACCAAAAATATGTTTGAGTTTTGGGACTGGGTTGGCGGACGCTATTCTTTGTGGAGCGCTATCGGCTTGTCTATTTCTTTAAGCATCGGCTTTGAGAACTTCACCGAACTGCTGACCGGTGCCCATCAAATGGATCAGCACTTTAAAAATACAGAGCTGGAACAAAACCTGCCGGTAATATTAGCTTTAATAGGCATATGGTACAATAACTTCTTTGAATCCGAGACCAACGCCATCCTGCCGTACGACCAATACATGCACCGCTTTGCAGCCTACTTCCAGCAGGGAGATATGGAAAGCAACGGCAAGCATGTAGATCGTAACGGCAATACTGTTGACCACTCTACCGGTCCAATCATTTGGGGTGAACCAGGTACAAACGGCCAGCATGCTTTTTATCAATTAATACACCAGGGCACCAAACTGATCCCTTGCGACTTTATTGCCCCTGCACAATCACATAACCCGCTTGGCGAACATCACCAGATGCTGTTGTCCAACTTCTTCGCCCAAACCGAAGCATTGATGAACGGCAAAACCCGCGAGGAAGTTGTAGCTGAGTTAAAAACTGCCGGTAAAACCGACGCCGAAATAGAAAAACTGGCACCATTTAAAGAGTTTGACGGTAACCGTCCAACTAACTCGATACTGGTGAAGAAGATCACACCGCGCACTTTAGGTTCATTGATCGCGATGTATGAGCACAAGATATTTGTCCAGGGTATTATCTGGAACATCTATAGCTTTGATCAGTGGGGAGTTGAATTAGGCAAGCAATTGGCCGGTAAAATTCTTCCTGAATTGAGAACTGATGATGAAGTAAGCAGTCATGATTCATCAACTAATGGGTTGATCAATCAGTATAAAGAATGGCGATAATGCCAGTTGGCAGTTATAAGTTGGCAGTTTGCAGTAATTATAAAAGACCGCAGAATGCCATGCTTTAGCGAAAAGCATGGCGATGAGTTTTGGCTAAAGCCAGTTTTGCATATTCGTTGTCCGTTGGCTAAAGCCAACGGCAATGAATTAAAACTTCTTAAATTTCATTGCCGTCCCATTTATGGGACGGATAATAGTTAATAAAAGAATTGGCTTTAGCCAAACTATCGAACTATGCCTATTGATAATATTCACTATATTCACACAGTAAAGTAATATAGAATAACCTAAACCAATCACTATCATTGCTTATGTCTTTTGTCAAAATTTGGATTCATTTAGTCTTTTCTACAAAAGATCGCGAACCACTGCTTTCAAAAGAATTCAGGTACGATCTTCACAAACACATCATTCAAAACTGTAAGGAGAAAGATATCTTTTTACAAGCTATTAACGGCTATACAGACCATTCACTTTGCCTGATCTCTTTGGGAAAAGATCAAACCATCTCGAAAGTAAGTCAATTAATAAAGGGAGAATCTTCATTCTGGATCAACAAAAATAATTTGACAGCAGAAAAGTTTAGCTGGCAGGATGATTACTTTGCTGTTTCAGTAAGTGAATCGCAAGTCGAAACCGTCATCAATTACATCAAAAACCAGGAAAAGCATCATTCAACAAAGTCATTCGACGATGAAGTTAATGAGTTTATGACCAGGTACGGATGGCAAACAATTAAAGGATAATTTTTCCATCTTCCTGCAGACCGCCTGCTGTCAACTGCCAACTATTTCTTAACAAACTTCACCTGGTACAAATGCGGCCATTTTTTGCCGGTAACAAACATGCGTTTGCCTTGCGCATCCCAGGCAATGCCGTTCAGTACATTATTATTGTCGTCATAATCAGCCGGGCGCTGAGATACCGGCCACAGGTTGCTCATATCTATCTTTTGTAAAACTGTGCCTGTTTTAGGGTCAATCATCAGGATATAATCTTTTGTATAAACATTCGCATATATCTTGCCATCAACATATTCCAACTCGTTGATACTGTCAATGCCTCCTTTATCATCATAAACATCAACAAACCCTATCGAGCGATAAGTGTGCTGGTCAAGAAACCAAATACGATTGGTGCTATCATCCATGTACAGTTTCTTTCCATCATTGGTCATTCCCCAACCCTCAACACCAACGTTATTAGGCTGCGGTGGACCTAATAATTTGAACGTATTCTTGTCATAAACTAATGCTACTTTTGGATCCTTCCAGGTCAACATCAGTATTTTATTACCGATGATGGCGCTGCCTTCGCCAAAGTATTGGGAATCCAATTTGGCTACCTGTACCGCTTTACCGGTAGAAAGATTTACCTTTCTTAAAGTTGATTGCCCTTTCGTACCGGTGCTTTCATATAAATATCCATCCTGGTACAACAATCCTTCGGTATAAGAACTGGTATCATGCGGATATATCTTCTCTACTTTATAAGTATAAAGCTCCGGTGCTTTGGCTGCAAGTAACACAATATTGGTAGAGACATCCTGGCTTTTACCACCCTGGTACAATTTAGCGGTTATCGCTCTCGGCCCCAATGGCATCGTATCCGTTTTTAGGGTGACGGCCGATGAATCCTTTTTAGAGGCAAACCGTGTAGAATCGAGCAGGTAAACAATAGAGTCGGGTTTTGTATCAGCAGGATAGCTTAGCTTCACCGCTACTTCCTGCCCCTGTTTGTAAGATGTTCCGGCTTCGGGACTTATAGATAAACTGGCTTCCGGTTTGTTTTTATTACAGCTGTTACAGCCAAATGCAAGGGCCGCAACTGCTGTTAAAAGCAGAATGGTCTTATTTTTCATAGTTTAATCAGAAGACGGCCAAAAGGCATCTTCAATATGTTTTAGTGTATAATTATCGTTCCGGTCGAATAAAATGGATACTATATCAAAACGCACTTCGCCCTGGTGATCCATCAGGTAAATATATTCATCAGCCGCTTCGGCCAGTAACCTTTGCTTGCGCGCGTCCACAAAATCTTCCGGCTCACCAAAACCATTACCTGTGCGTGTCTTTACTTCGGCAAAAATAATCACCTTGTCTTTATAAACAACCAGGTCAATCTCGGCCTTGCCATGCGTCCAGTTCTCGTCCAGTATTTCGTAACCCAAACCCTCCAGGAATGTTTTTGCCAAGCTTTCGCCTCTGCGGCCAAGGTCGAGATGCTGCGCCATTACTTAATAATCACTGAGCCTAAATAATCCGAAATACTTTTCTCCACCTTCTTCATCTGCATGTACTGGGTCAGCAATATCTCCGTGTTCTCGTCGCCTTCAGCGGTTTGCAGTTCGGCGCGCAGACCATCCAGTATCTTGCCTACTTTATGCTTTTTCAAATGAAATATGGCACCTAAAATAGTCGCTTTCATATTCACCTGCTCATCCGGCACCAAAATCTTGTGCATCTCGTACCAGTTTTCGCTCAATGTATATTTTGTTGCCAGCAAAGTAACGGTCAAGTCGACTATTTCCTTATCCGGGTAATGGATAAAAAATTGTTCATCGGGTAGTACGCCGTTTTCCAATTCCTTACCATATAGCTCAACAAACTTTTTGCTTGGTGCATGTTCAAATTCCACATCACCTAGTTCGGCAACCATAAAAGGCCCGATATAGGTATTGGCGATGCCATCCCAATCGATCATCTTACCTCCATAAAGCAGCAGTAAACGAATGATCTCCTTTTCCTGGGTATGATCTTCCTTAGCCTGCTTTTCAACAAGTATTTCATCTGCTGGCGTCAGCTCAAGTTGTTCATACTGTTTCGAAGCTTGCTGCTGACTATCCTTTTTGGACTTTGCCATTCGCATCTTGTTGAGCTCAGACAATAGCGCCCGCTCATCAATCTGCAATAAATGGCTACAATCCTTTATAAATACCGACGCTTTAATAGAATCCGGTATTTTGGCGATGCTCTCTACAACTTCCCTTATCACCTCAGCCCTCTTTATTGGGTCGGTACCGGCTTCTTTTAACAGAATGTCCGTTTTATAGAGGATAAAATCCTTGCGGTTCTTATCAATATAAGTTTTGAACGCGTTGGTACCAAGACTTCGCACGTATGAGTCAGGGTCATGACCATCCGGGAAAAGCACCACCTTTACATTCAAGCCCTCTTCAAGTATCATATCCAAACCTCTCAAAGAAGCCTTGATACCTGCCGCGTCACCGTCATACAAAATCGTTATGTTCTTGGTAAACCTGCTGATCAGCCTGATCTGCTCTACGGTTAAGGAAGTACCCGATGATGCTACCACATTCTCAATTCCCGCCTGATGAACGGATAGCACGTCAGCATAACCCTCAACCAGGTAGCAATTATCCTCATCCCTTATCGCCTTTTTGGCAAAGTAAAGACCGTATAAAACGTTAGATTTATGGTATATCTCCGACTCCGGCGAGTTAACGTATTTGGGAACATTCTTATCTGTCTTCAACGTCCTTCCGCCAAAAGCGATCACGCGCCCGGTGAAGCCATGTATCGGGAACATCACGCGGCCGCGGTAACGGTCATACAATGTCCCATTATCACGTTTAACAGACAACCCGCTTTCTACCAAAAACTCTTCCAGGTAACCTTCTTTTAAAGCTTTCCCGGTAAATGCTTCCCATTGATCGGGTGAGTAACCCAGTTCAAATTTCTTGATCGTGTCGTTACTAAAGCCACGCTCCTTAAAATAACTCAGGCCGATGCTTTGCCCTTCATCGCTTTCCAGTAAGCTTTCATGAAAAAACTTAGCGGCATAAGCGCTGACGATCATCAGGCTTTCACGGTGGTTCTCTTCTTCTTTATTTTCGAATGCCTCAACAGTTTCTTCTACTTCAATGCTGTATTTATTGGCCAGCCATTTTAGTGCTTCGGGATAGGTGAACTTCTCCAGCTCCATCAAAAAAGTAACTGCCGAGCCGCCTTTGCCTGACGAGAAGTCTTTGAAAATACCTTTTGCCGGGGATACTGTGAACGAAGGAGTACGCTCATTACTAAATGGTGATAAACCTACGTAGTTAGCACCACGTTTCTTTAATTGCACAAACTCTCCCACCACCTCGACGATGTCGATGGCTTCCATAATACGGTCGATGGTGGTTTTGGTGATCATTTCTTAAAAATACAAATGTAGAGCAATTCATCATTGCCTTATTAACAACTTTTAATTTACAATTTTATTGGGCTGACTTCTTTTCAGGAAAGTGATCGCAATACCAGCAAGTACTACTATACTACCCACAATTTCCTTAAATTCCAGTTTCTCATTCAGCAAAATCATCGCCCAGATACCTGCTAAGACTGTTTGACTGAGCAATGCGATAGAAACCTTGGTTGCTTCCAAATAATGAAGTGAATAGTTGATGGTGATCCATCCCGCCAACTGGCAAATAAGACCCATGCCCAGCAAATTCAACCATGTCGCTATAGGGAAATTCACCAGCTCATTATGCTCAAATAAACAGATCATCAACAAGAAAATGCTTGCCCCCAGCATATTGTAAAACATAAAAGTGACCGTGCTTATTTTTCGCAGGATGCCTTTGGTGATCATAATATAAATGGCATAAAACAAGCTGGCGATCAGTGCATACACTAACCCGATATTAAATTGCAGGTGAAGGATGTGCTGATAGCCCACTAATATTACCATACCCAAAATAGCTATCCAGGTACCTATCCAAAATAAAGCGCCTGACTTTTTTCTCAATATCAAAAAGCTCAACAACCCTACCCATACCGGCGCCAGGTTGGCAACAAGTGTAGAGATGGTTGCGCTGATCTTCATCAATGACAGGTTCCATACCGCTATATCCGCCCCGAAAACTACTCCGCCTAATATGGCTACCCATAGGTCATTCCGGCTTATTTTTAATTTGCCTTTAAAAATGCAATAGGGCGCCAGGAACACCCATGCGATAAAAATGCGGTAAAAACCCGACGTAACGGGCGGCGAAACAGCAAGCTTGACAAATATCGGCGAAAAGGAAATACAAATAATGCCGATGATGAGGCTTGCTTTAGGGTTCATTGAAAGCAAAGGTAAGTTTCTGAACCTGAATTTATAGAATTTGAGAATTATCAGAATTAAACTAAACACCGCAGCATTCAGTAAATCATTTAATTCTGTAAATTCTGATTCAGACAAACAGCAAATAATCGTATTTTTGCGCCTCTAAATATTTACTATGAGTCAGCGGACAAAGATCAAAGCATTGCTTGAGAGCGAGCAAATCAACCTATCAGTAACGGTTAAAGGATGGGTGCGTACCTTTCGTAATAACCAGTTTATCGCTTTAAATGATGGCTCGACCAATAGCAATATCCAGGTGGTGGTTGACTTTGAGAATACTGATCCTAACTTGCTTAAACGCATTACTACCGGCGCTGCCATCAGCGTTGTAGGCGAATTGGTAGCCTCACTAGGTAAGGGCCAGAAAGTAGAAGTAAAAGCCAAACAGATAGAAATATTAGGGGACAGCGATCCTGAAAAGTACCCGTTGCAACCTAAAAAACATAGCCTGGAGTTTTTGCGGGAGATAGCCCATCTGCGTTTCCGTACCAATACTTTCGGGGCGGTGTTTCGTGTGCGTAACAGTCTGTCATATGCCGTACATACATTTTTCCAGGAACGTGGGTTTGTTTACCTGCACACGCCTATAATTACGGCATCTGATGCAGAGGGTGCGGGCGAAACTTTCCATGTGACCAACTTAAACATGGCAAATCCGCCAAGAGTTGAAAACGGAGAAGTTGATTTCAAACAGGATTTTTTTGGCCGTGCAACTAACCTCACAGTTTCAGGGCAACTGGAAGGCGAACTGGGAGCGATGGCTTTGAGCGATATTTATACCTTTGGGCCGACTTTCCGCGCCGAAAACTCCAACACCACACGCCACCTGGCAGAGTTTTGGATGATAGAGCCTGAAATGGCCTTTTACGACCTGGAAGACAATATGAACCTGGCCGAAGAATTATTAAAATACCTGATCGCTTATGTTTTGAAACACAATGCAGAAGACATCGAATTTTTATCTCAGCGTTTGGCCGAAGAGGAAAAGCAAAAACCGCAAAACGAGCGTTCGGAAATGAGCCTGATCGAAAAGCTGCAATTCTGTTTGGATAATGATTTCCAGCGCCTTACCTATACCGAGGCTATTGGTATACTGATAGAATCAACCCCGAATAAAAAGAAAAAATTCACCTATCCGGTTGAAGGCTGGGGAACCGATCTTCAATCGGAGCATGAACGTTACCTGGTTGAGAAACATTTCAAAAAGCCAGTTATATTGACCGATTATCCAAAAGAGATTAAAGCATTCTACATGCGCCAGAACGAACCTGACGCACAAGGACGTGAAACTGTTCGTGCGATGGATATACTTTTCCCCGGCATCGGCGAAATGGTGGGCGGCTCTCAACGTGAAGAGCGCCTTGAAAAACTGGAGCAACGCATGGACGAAATGGGCATCCCTAAAGATGAACTTTGGTGGTATTTGGATACCCGCCGCTTCGGCGCTTGTCCGCATGCTGGTTTTGGTTTAGGTTTTGAACGTATGGTTCAGTTTGTTACCGGGATGGGTAATATCAGGGATGTGATCCCTTTCCCAAGATTCCCAAAAAATGCAGAATTTTGACCGTTGATTTGGGTTGATTTAGATGGTTACGTTGATTTTCCTCTAGTCAGTCAGTGTAATCAAACTAATCATTTATAATCAACGGTTCAGACAATATGCCGACAATAGAACTAACAACCAGGATTAACGCCCCGATCGAAAAAGTTTTCGACCTGGCAAGGAGTATCGATCTTCACATGGAATCGACCAAGCATACGGGCGAACAAGCTATAGCAGGTCTTGTCAGTGGTTTGATCGAGTTGGGGGAAACTGTTACCTGGCGGGCAAAACATTTCGGTGTATGGCAAATACTTACTTCAAAGATCACCGAATTTGAGCAGCCTTATTCGTTTGTTGATGAAATGGTACAGGGTGTCTTCAAAAACTTCCGGCATGAGCATCATTTTATTAAGACTGGCGATCACACGGTAATGAAAGATGTATTTGTTTTTGAATCGCCGTTTGGGATATTGGGCAGATTATTTAATTGGCTGGTGTTGACCCGGTATATGACAAAGCTGTTGAAAGAGAGGAATAGGGTGATAAAGGAAGTGGCGGAATCAATTCAGTTTTAGCGATCCAAAAAAATCATCTTTATTCACATTATTGTGATTCTCGTGTTGTATTATCATTAAGCCATAAAGATTAGTCCCTATAACTACCGTTAAACTATAAAATTTTGTCTTTTTTGAAGAATTGTTCCCGTCAATATTATAACTAGTATAACCATTCCACTTATCAAGAGTTACATCACTAAGCGTACTTCCCTTCATTTCATTCTGCAAACTATTTTTAATTTGGTTTGCAAATTGAGTGGTGGGTGCTACCAATGCCAACTTTGATGAATCTAGGCCATCTGTTTTTAACATATCAACCGTTGTAATGACATAGATTGTGGTATCTTGATCTTTCACATAAACACTATGCTCATTCAGGGTTATGGGTTGTTTTGGAAGTTTAACGGATAATCTATTGTCTATTCTGTAATCTATCCAGCCACTTTGCGCTTTGGCAACGCTTGTCCCCCAAATTACTGCAATCAAAAAAAGGAATAATTTCATTATGATAAGGTTTATATAATCAAATATAAACTAAAGAAGTTAATTACCTAACTGCTTCAACGCTAAATAAGCCATTAACCCTGTACTCACTTTAAATGCATCCTCTTCCACATCAAAAGTTGGAGTATGTACAGATGAAGTAATGCCACGACTTTCATTTCGGGTGCCCAGGCGGTAAAAACAGGAGTCAGCCACTTGAGTGTAATAGGCGAAATCTTCGGCAGCCATCCAGATATCCAGGTCGAGCACGTTTTCTTTGCCCAGGTAATCTTCTGCGTGGGAACGTGTGGATGCAGTCAGCTTTTCTTCATTGATCAGGAACGGATACCCCCGCATAATATTGAATTCGCAGCTTCCGCCCATGCTTTCAGCAATGCCTTCGGCCATTTTTTTCATTTTTTTGTGGGCATCTGCACGCCATGCCTCGTCCATAGTACGGAAGGTGCCTTCCAGGTAAACCTCGTTCGGGATAACATTAGTAGCACCATTTGCAATCACCTTACCAAACGAAAGCACCGAAGGACTCTTAGGGTCGTTACTTCGGCTGATAATGGTTTGTAAAGCTGTTAAAATATGCGCAGTAATAATTACCGGGTCAATATTTTGCTGCGGCTGGGCACCATGCCCACCTTTGCCTTTTACAGTTACGTAAAGCTCATCCGTAGAGGCCATATACTTACCAGCTCTGAAACCCACCTTACCTGCATCGATCAAAGGCATCACATGCTGGCCAAATACAGCCTGTGGTTTTGGATTCTCCAATACACCTTCCTTGATCATTAAACTTGCACCGCCGGGCAGCTTTTCTTCGGCTGGCTGAAAGATCAGTTTTATCGTTCCGCCAAACTGGCTTTTTAACTGGGTTAATATCTTGGCAGTACCTAAAAGAGATGAAGTATGTGCATCGTGCCCGCAGGCGTGCATCACACCGTTGTTTTGAGATTTATAAGGAACATCGTTTGCTTCCAAAATAGGCAGGGCATCCATATCTGCGCGCAGGGCTACTACCTTGTCAGACGGTTTATCCCCTTTGATCAGCGCCACCAAACCGGTATCCGCCATTTTGTGATACTCCAGGCCCATATCTTCCAGCTTTTTAGCTACAAAGGCTGATGTTTCCACTTCATGAAAAGAAAGTTCGGGATGCGAATGCAAATGGCGGCGATTGGCTACTACCTCGTTAAAAATATTTTGCGAAAGTTCCTGTATAACTTCTTTATTCATCTGCATCCTGTAGTTTGGGTGGAGTGATCTTTTCCTGTATAATAAACATCCCCGTAAACCATTTTTTTAATTCGTCCTGAAACTTTTCAGCATCCAAACGGGTCCTGAAATCGCCTACTCGCACTTTAAAGTTTGGTTCGTTATAAATTACATAGCTCTTCGTATCCGGGAACTGCTCCAGGAACTTTGCCTGCGCGTTGTAGGCATCCTTCCTGTTCTCACCAGTAAATATTTGAACCCGGAAACCATTAAGAGTTATCGCATCGCCCGCTTTATTCAGCTCAACCCGTCTTGCAGCAAAGGTATCTATCCGTGCATCTTTTATCACCTCCACCTTACCGCGTGTTTGCGCGTTAGCTGTAAATGTAAAAAATAAAGCAATAAAAAAGCAACACCCGCTTACCCGCAAAATCGCTTTATAAACCTGTGCTGCTTTCATATTATAAATTCTAAATCCGAATCTCTAAATTCTAAATCGGATATGAAAAATCAAAATCTCTAAATCCGAATTCGTAAATCCGAATTCCGAAATCAAATTACCCCTGTCCTACTCCGTGGCAGTTCTTATATTTTTTACCGCTGCCGCAAGGACAAGGATCATTACGACCTATCTTTTGTTCAACCCTTACCGGTGTAGCTTTCTGCTGTACATCAGCGAAATCATTCATCGGTATGCCCCCTTCTGATACCAGTTCCGGTTTAGAAGTACGCAGTTTCTTCAGGTCGGTTTTAGGTTGAGGTTTAGCCTCTTTTATTTCTTCAGGTTCCTGCTGAACCGGTATACCGCCCCTGAACAGGAAGCTCACCAATTCCTTATTCACCGTAGCCAGCATCTGGCGGAACAGTTCAAATGCCTCGAACTTATAAACCAGCAACGGATCTTTTTGCTCGTAAACCGCATTCTGTACCGATTGCTTTAATTCGTCCATCTCGCGCAGGTGTTCTTTCCAGGCGTCGTCGATCAGGTAAAGCACTACGTTTTTTTCAAACGATTTGAATACTTCCGCACCTTTATTGTCAACCGCTTTTTTAAGTGGAACAGATACCTGTATCCCGTGGATACCATCTGTAAACGGCACTACTATATTCTCGATATACTCGCCACGGGTAGTAAATACATCCTTCAAAACAGGATAAGCCTGCTGGGCAATACCTTCTGCTTTGCGTTTGTAAAATGCCGTTACCTCATGGAATACCTTATCGATAAGCGGGTTGATATGCGTTGAACCAAATTCATCCTCGCCGATCTCGGTATCTACAGAGAACACGCGGATCAACTCCAACTTGAAGCCTTCGTAATTATTTTCTTCTTTGTATTGAGTAACAATATCAGCTGCCACATCAAATATGGTATTGTTGATGTCCACCTCAAGGCGCTCACCGAATAATGCATTTTTACGTTTAGCATAGATCACCGTACGCTGCGAATTCATCACATCATCATACTCCAGCAAACGCTTACGGATACCAAAGTTATTTTCTTCTACCTTCTTCTGTGCACGTTCGATGGATTTGGTGATCATCGAATGCTGGATCACTTCACCTTCTTCGATACCCATACGCACCATTAGGTTGGATATACGTTCTGATCCGAATAAACGCATCAGGTTATCTTCCAACGACACAAAGAACTGGGTTGAACCCGGGTCTCCCTGTCGTCCTGCACGGCCACGCAACTGCCTGTCCACGCGACGGGATTCATGGCGCTCGGTACCTACAATGGCCAAACCGCCTGCATCTTTTACACCAGGGCCTAATTTAATATCCGTACCACGACCTGCCATATTGGTAGCAATAGTCACAGTGCTGGTTTTACCTGCTTCGGCTACGATGTCTGCTTCCTTTTGGTGCAATTTAGCATTCAGTACGTTGTGTTTGATACCGCGTAGCTTAAGCATACGGCTCAGTAATTCTGATATATCTACAGATGTAGTACCTACCAATACCGGTCTGCCTGCCTGTGTAAGTTTTACGATCTCGTCAGCAACGGCATTATATTTTTCGCGGATGGTACGATAAACCAGGTCCTGGCGGTCATCCCTGATCATGTTGGTGTTGGTTGGTATCTCCACCACATCCAGTTTATATATTTGCCAGAACTCACCTGCTTCGGTAACGGCAGTACCCGTCATACCGCAAAGCTTGTGATACATCCTGAAATAGTTTTGCAGGGTGATAGTCGCAAAAGTTTGCGAAGCATCTTCCACCTTCACATTTTCTTTTGCTTCGATAGCCTGATGCAATCCGTCCGAATAACGGCGGCCATCCAGTACGCGGCCCGTTTGTTCGTCAACTATTTTTACCTTGCCTTCGTCAATAATGTATTCGGTATCCTTTTCAAATAAGGTGTAAGCTTTGAGCAATTGATTTACCGAGTGTATACGCTCTGATTTGATAGAGAAATCACGCATCAGGGTATCTTTCCTGGCGATCTTTTCTTCATTGCTTAAATGCGACTTTTCGATCTCAGCAATTTCAGAACCTACATCCGGCATCACAAAGAAATGAGGGTCTTCACCCGAAGCTGTGATCAGTTCAATACCTTTTTCAGATAATTCAACCTGGTTATTTTTTTCGTCTATTACAAAATACAACTCAGAATCAACTTTAGGCATTTCCTTGCTTTGATCCTGCATGTAATAATTTTCGGTTTTCAATAAAACCTGTTTGTGCGAGCCTTCACTCAAAAATTTGATCAGGGCCTTGCTCTTTGGTAAACCACGGTGTGCACGCAATAAGGCTAAACCGCCTTCATCTGTGCCGGTCTTTCCCTCGGCTATTGCTTTTTTAGCCTCGTTAAGTACGCCGTTGATATAGTTCTTCTGGGTATTTACCAAACGCTCGATGCGTGGTTTCAGTTCATAAAACTCATGCTCATCACCACGTGGAATAGGTCCCGAAATGATCAAAGGCGTACGGGCATCATCAATCAATACCGAGTCAACCTCATCCACCATTGCATAATGCAGCTTGCGTTGCACCAATTCTTCAGGTGTACGTGTCATATTGTCACGCAGGTAATCAAAGCCGAACTCATTATTGGTACCGAAGGTGATATCGGCCATGTAAGCAGCGCGGCGTTCCTCAGAGTTTGGCTCATGCTTATCGATACAATCCACCGATAAACCGTGGAACTCATACAGAGGCCCCATCCATTCCGAGTCACGGCGGGCCAGGTAATCGTTCACTGTAACGATGTGAACACCTTGTCCGGCTAATGCATTTAAATAGGCAGGCAGTGTGGCCACCAGCGTCTTACCTTCACCTGTAGCCATTTCCGCAATTTTACCCTGGTGCAATACCGTACCGCCAATCAGCTGTACATCATAATGTACCATGTCCCAGGTTACTTCATTACCGGCTGCTATCCAGGTGTTGTGGTGAGTAGCTTTATCTCCTTTAATTACGACATTGCCTTTACGCGCTGCCAAATCGCGGTCAAATTGCGTTGCAGTAACTTCAATGGTCTTATTTTCTTTAAATCTGCGGGCGGTTTCTTTTACCACGGCAAAAGCCTCGGGCAGGATCTCCATCAATATTACTTCCAGTTCCTTGTTGCGGTCTTTCTCCAGCTTATCTGCCTGGGTATAAAGCTCTACCTTTTCGCTTACTTCAAGATTTGGATTATTTTCTATCCTATCCTTAATTTCCTGCAATTCGGCATCTATTTCGGCAAGTCCCTGTTTTATAGTCTCTTTAAAAGCTATGGTTTTTGCGCGAAGGTCATCGTTACTGATACCATCCAGCTTTGAAAATTCATTTTTAATTTCCTCAACTATTGGCTGGATCGCTTTTACGTCTCGTTCCGACTTGTTTCCAAAAAGCTTACTGATAAATTCTAACATATTTAATTTGATATGATCTGACAAACTCAACAATTGCGCCATAGCAATTTATGAGGTCATAATGGCAGGCAAAGGTACATTTTTTTATTTTGTTGGAACGTTGGAAGGTTGAAATGTTGGAAGGTTGCCGTTCTTTTTATTAGCTTCAAATTTCTTAAGATACTCTATAAGGCTTTTAGTTTTACCGGAGAAATCAACACTTTTGGAATACAAGTTTTGGAATACCTCATCGCTAATTTTTCCAGCCTGATTTAAAATAGTCAATTTATTTCTGAATTCTCCCGATGACCCTTTAGCGTAACTTAAAAACCTGATAAAGTCCGGGTTATTGTTGTATTCAAACCCTTCCGCAATATTGTCGGACATTGAACATGCGGCACGTCTGATCTGATCTTTCATTCCCCAATCGGATTTCAACGGTTCTATATCACATAATAAATATACTTCAACAGCAATTGCAACGGCGATTTTCCATATTTCTAACTCTTCAAACTTTTCGATTTTGCTCATTTATTTAACATTTCAACTTTACAACCTTTCAACTTTACAACGAATTTTATTCCTCTTCTTCGTCCTCATCGTCCATCTTCCAATCTTCATCATCGTCACCGGCGTTTTCATCAAAGTCGTCCCAAAACTTATCTTCGTCAAACATCAGGTCTTCCAGTTTCTCCTGTTCGGGCGTGCTCGAATCAAAACGGATTGCCCAGTTATCCGGTATATCATAACTTTTGTCAAATCCGCGTATCCAATCCACAAACACAAGCCTGAATTCTTCCACCTTATCACGCATCAACTGCACATAATCCTCTTCGTTGATTTCCACCATCGCAGAAAATATTACGGCATTCAGCATATCATGTGCTGCTATTTTGATCAGAACTGCATTCTGCATTTTTAATGAATACAAACCGCCTCCTTCAGCTCCCGCGATCTTTACCTGCATGATCATCGCATTGCTTAATATCTCGCTGGCCAAATGCTCCTTCTTATCATCCTCCTTCAGGGTCTCCGCTATGATCTTGGCCAGCTCGAGTATTTCATCAGCTTTTTGAAATACAGGCAGCTTTCGGTATCTATCCATTCGTTTTGACATATATAAAGGTAATCTTTACCTTTTAAAATTTGTTTTTAACGGTTTTAAAAAAAGTCTCCACACAGGGAAAGATTCGCTGTACGCTGATTATCTTTGGCGCATGAATATCCTGCTCCTCGGTTCGGGCGGAAGGGAAAGCGCCTTCGCCTGGAAAATCTCACAAAGTCCAAAATGCCAGCAGCTTTTTATTGCACCCGGTAATGCCGGTACTTCGCAATATGGCAAAAATGTCAATATCAAAGCGACAGACTTTGATAGCATTGGCCGTTTTGCTATTGAAAACTCAATAGATCTGGTATTGGTTGGGCCGGAAGAACCGCTGGTAAAAGGTATTCATGATTTTTTTCTGGCTGATGAAAAATTGAAAAATATTCCGGTTATAGGCCCACAACAGGAAGGTGCACAACTGGAAGGCAGCAAGGATTTTTCCAAGGATTTCATGTTCAGGAATCATATCCCTACTGCGGCATCAAAAACTTTCACCCGCGAAACTTTGCACGAAGGTTTTGCTTACCTGTCGACCCAAAGCTTACCGATTGTTTTAAAAGCCGACGGATTAGCTGCCGGTAAAGGCGTTTTGATCTGTGAAACATTGGAAGAAGCTGAAAAGGAACTGATCAGTATGCTCACCGAGGCCAAATTTGGCGACGCCAGCTCTAAAGTAGTGGTTGAACAATTTTTAACAGGGATTGAACTTTCGGTTTTTGTTATGACCGATGGAGATCATTATAAAACATTGCCAGAAGCAAAGGACTATAAGCGCATAGGGGAAGGTGATACCGGGTTGAATACCGGTGGCATGGGCTCTGTTTCGCCAGTGCCGTTTGCAGATGCTGCCTTTATGAAAAAGGTGACCGACAAAGTGATTATCCCGACTGTCAATGGCCTTAAAAAAGAAAATATCCCCTACAAGGGCTTTATTTTTATTGGCTTGATGAATTGCAACGGCGAACCTTATGTAATTGAATATAATTGCCGCATGGGCGACCCGGAGACTGAAAGCGTGATGCTAAGAATAGAGTCGGATTTCGTCGATCTGCTTCTTGGTGTAGCCGAAGGGAACCTGAATGAAAAAGAATTGATTATTTCCAGTAAAACTGCGGCTACCGTAGTTTGCGTAGCAGGCGGATATCCGGGTGAATACTTAAGAAACAAAGTGATCACCGGCACAGAGAATATTCATGAATCAAAAGTATTCCATGCCGGAACATCCGTGCATGGAGACAACGTGATTACTACCGGAGGGCGTGTGTTGGCAATATCTACTCTTCAGGATGATATGTTTAATGCCCTGCAACAAGCAACGGCTGATGCCAGCCGGATCTATTACGATGGCATGTATTTCAGGAAAGATATAGGGTTTGACCTCTTATAGTGGCAGCAGCAGTGGCAAGTAGCACTTTGCTGCAACTGCAACCTGCTACTGCAACTGATTTAAATCTTCCCAAACAACTCCGCCAGTTTATCCTCCAGGTCAAAGCCATGAAGGTTTTTAGCAATGATCTTACCGCTCGGATCAATTAAAAAGTTTGCGGGTATACCACGTACTACATATAGCGTAGCAGGTTTACTTTTCCAGAATTGCAGATCTGATACCTGTGTCCAGGTCAGGTGATCTTTATGAATTGCATCAAGCCATTTTTGCTTGCCGTTCGGTCTGTCTAACGATACGCCGAGAATGGTAAAGTTTTTGCCCTTGTACATATTATAAGCCTTTACTACGTTAGGGTTCTCCCGGCGGCATGGGCCACACCATGACGCCCAGAAATCAACCAGCACGTATTTACCTCTAAATGATTCGAGGCTCACAGTTTTACCTGCAGTATCTGCCTCAGCAAAAACTGGGGCCATTTCGCCAAGGGCAACTGATTTTAGCCTGGGCAACCTTTCACCAAATTCTTTACCGCCATCAGATTGCTTTATTTTGGACGCCAGGGTTTCATATAATGGGGCAATATCAGCATAATCAGTACCATAAGCAGCATACATTTCCAATGCCATTAAGCTGATAAACGAATCAGGATTTTCCTTTATGAAATTTGCATTCACCGCATTTGACTTTGCGTCAAGTGCTTTTTGTTCCTTAGTTATCTCCCGCTGATAGGTTTCAGAATTTTTCTGCTCGGGAGTTTCCGCTTTCACCTTTGCATCAAGTGCATCCTGCTCATCATTTACAGGTTTGTTTAATGCCTCATATTTTGCATTTTCCTGGTTGGTTTTAGGACCGTCAACCTTGGCCTCGGCAAGTTTACTGGCGCCGTTAACATTTATGTCCCCTTTTTCCAGGTAAATCGATTTATAGTCTTTATAAACAATGCCGCTACCTTTTTCATTTAATACCAGGTAAGCGTTCACAGGAATATTACTCACTGTCCCCGAGAACTGGAACTCGCCGTTTTTAAGCACAACAGAGTCTGTAGTTATTTTATCCTTTATAGAATATTGCAGGTACATTTTAGCGGGTGCGCTTAAATTACCCACTTTACCTTTTATAGAGTAATTGCCATCCTGGGCAAAAGCCATTGCAGGTAATAATGCAACGACCGCAAAAATCAGTTTCTTCATAAATGTCTTATTGAGAACTCAATATTACTAATATTCCCAGAGTTCAGAATACATCATCTGAAATTATTTCAATACTTTTTGAAGTTCAGCCTCCAGGTCATCGCCGCGCAAATCCTGCGCTACGATCTTTCCGGATGGGTCAATTAAAAAGTTTTTGGGGATAGCCTGCACATAATATAACCTGGCCACGGCATTGTTCCAGAATTTAAGATCGGATAATTGTGTCCATGCGAGGTGATCGCTTTTTATAGCATTTAGCCATGCAAAACCGCTTCCGGGTTTGTCCAGGGAGATGCCTATAATAGTGAAGTTTTTATTCTTAAACTGGTTATAAACTCTAACAATATTAGGATTTTCCTGCCTGCACGGACCGCACCATGATGCCCAGAAATCAAGTAGCACATATTTACCCCTGAATGATGAAAGCCGTACCGGGTGACCCAGGGTATCCGCCTGCTCAAAATCAGGAGCCATAGCGCCATTGGCAGTGGTTTTCAAACTTTCAAGCGCAGTTCGCATTTCGCGCGCAGTTTCTGTATCTTTCAGTTCTTTCGACAGTCCATCAATAATCGGCAAAAGTTCATTCGGATCAGGTGAAGGTCCACCCAGGGTACCTATCGTTAACAGGCTTAAGTAACTATCCGGATTTGCCAGGATAAAATTTTTCAGCGCTGTATGATAATTTGCCTGTATTGCTTTTAACTTGGTTTGGATTGCATTTTGATCAAGCGGTTTATTTGCATTTGCGGGATCATTTGCGGCTTTCACCTGGTCAGTCATTAGCTGACTGGTCTTGGCCCCGGCTTCATCATTAATCGCCATCAGCTTTAAATATTGATCATTTATTGGAGAACCGATGATCTTAGTTTTATAAGCAGAGTCGGGGCTTTGCATAGTCATTTTCCCTTTATCCAGGTAAAATGCCAGCTTATCAGCATTTTGTCCAACATCCAGCTTGCTCACGCCTACACCCTTAAAATCAATTACCAATATGGCAAGGGAAGGGTAGATCAGGTCACCTTTAAATTCAAAATTTCCGTTAACTGCCTGAGCAGAATCCAGCACCTTATTCGAACCCAGCTGGTAACCCAGGTAAATTTTAGCGTTCAGGTTACCGAACTTTCCAACCAAATCAAAAGGTTGCGGAACCTGTGCATAAGCCAATACTGGCAATGATAGCAGCAGGCAAAAAAATAGTTTCTTCATTTATTATTTATCAGATAAGATTTTGTTAACGTTTATTTGGCTAATGAATTGTAAATCAATTTAATTTTTGATAGGTGCGCCACCAAAGATCTGGCATCTCGCCGGCAACAGCTGTCTTATAATCATCATAACGGCAAGGCACCAGGTGAAAACGCTCGTTCATTGATCCTCCTGTTGGGTAAGGCACCTGCATCCACCATCGGTCTGATTTTTTGCTTTTCACAAACACCACCTCATGGTCATCGTGCTTCAGACTTGTTTTATAGATCAGGTATTGCGATTTAGGGTTTAACGGAAAATCTTTTTTACGGTTATAAAACCCATCAATAAAACACCATATCATCTCGGCCAGCAGGGTAGCGGTCTGGCCATTGTTATCATAAGCCGGGTTAAACTCATAAAAACCGATCGAGCTTAGTTTATCATTAAAACCAGCGTAACGCGCTATCTGGCAGGCTTCTTCGCCATAAAATCCATTAGGCGTGGCGTTGGCGTTGCCTGAGGCATCTGATGAGCGGATGGCCCCGATATCAAAGCTGATCATGCTCGCATTCCGGATAACCGGCTCTGTTACAGCCACCTGTCCGCTAATCTCACCCAGGCGATGTGCATCAAAATATAGTTTTTCCATTACCCGCAAACTCTCCTGGCTCGAAAAATAAGTTTGATAACCAAGGTTACTGTAATTGAACAGGTAGTTAGGCTCGTGTAAAAAGATTTTATTCAGGTATGATGTGGAGGTTGTTTCTATGCTATCTATTTCTCCATCATCATCCAGGTCAAAACGCGAATCTATTACTACGAGATCAACCTTTTGTTCCAATTCCTCATACGCCATATACTGCGCATAGGTGATATCTTGCCCTCCGCCGATGATGACAGGCAAAATATTCCTTTTGATCAGCTCATGCACCACTGTCTTAACTGCAAAATAAGTGTCAGTTACACTTGCACCCTGGCGGATATTGCCCAAATCGACAATTTTGGTCTTATATGCACCTTCAAACAGCGTATACAATTTCTCACGCACATAATCAGGTCCTAAAGCACAACCGGGATTATTAACAGCATTACGTTCGTCCTGTACACCAATAATTGCAATGTCTGTTTTCTGGTCAAGATCGGGAAAGTCGACTGAAAAATTTGTGATCTTATCCCCCAAATGGCTGGAGTAGTAGCCATTTTTAGGCATCAGCGTTTTCAGGTCGATCGGTGTAAAGAAATCAGATAAAGACATTTATTGAAATATGTTGATGTGCAAATGTGCGTATTGATGTGCAGATGTGCAAACACGAAGATGTGCAGATTTAATTTGTTTTTTTTAACATTATTCAAAATAGTTTCGCCTCCCCGCTCATATGCAAAATATCTGCATATTTGCACATCCACGCATTTGCACATTAAAAACAAAATGATACTGGTTACAGGCGCAACGGGTTTTCTGGGTTCTGAAGTAGCAAAACAACTGTCACAACAGGGCAACCAAATTCGTTGTACCAGGCGCAAAAGCTCAAAAATCCCGGCTTTATTATTACCCTTCTCCGAAAAAATAGAATGGGTTGAAGCCGATCTGCTTGACATTTTCTCCCTGGAGAATGCACTGGAGGGCGTAACACAAGTATATAATTGCGCTGCCTGGGTATCCCTAAAGCAAGCTGACAAAGAGCCGATGATCTATACCAATGTGACAGGTACCGGCAACCTCGCAGACATATGCCGTCAAAATGGTATCCGCATGGTTCATGTTAGTTCTGTTGCCGCTATTGGGGATGCCAAACCCGGAGAATTGATCACTGAAAATAACCATCTTGATCAGGCGACAGAAACGGATGGCTATGCCATATCCAAGCTGGAAAGTGAGATGGAGGTTTGGCGCGGTATTGCCGAGGGGTTGGATGCTGTAATCGTCAACCCGTCGATCATCATTGGGCCAAATACCGGCAAAGAAGGCAGCGGCGCATTATTTGAAACCGTGCGCAAGGGGTTAAAGTTTTATACCATGGGCAGCGGTGGTTTTGTTGATGTGGCAGATGTGGCCAAATGCATGATCGCCCTCATGAACAGCAACATCAGCGGCGAACGATTTATTATAAGCGCCGGTAATTATGATTATAAAAGCCTGACTGCCGAGATAGCTCAAAACTTTGGTATTAAATCACCCATCAAGCTCGCTAAGCCCTGGATGATGGAACTGGCCTGGCGCTTTGCAGCTTTTGCGGGGGCCATTACACGTAGTGTACCATCTATTGATAAAGTATCGGCAAAAGCCGCCTCTATTACTAAGAATTTTGATAACCGAAAGATCAAAAAAGCAACCGGAATTGAGTTCAAACCATTGAAGACGTCCATTCAGGAAGTTTGCAATGCCCTGAAAACCGCCTGAATATTACCCGAAACTTTATAACTTCGTTTACAACATCATCAACTTACATGAGGAAGTATATTTTCATACTGGTATTTTTCTGCTGCGGATGTGTGCATTCAGAATTACAGTCGAGGGCCGAACAAAAAGCTGAGCATTATGTGAGGAATAAGCTTGGGAACCCCAATTATTTTAAATCAGTTTCCTTTTCCGAGCTGCAAAAAAGGCGGTATACTACTTCGCTCGATAGTTCTTTGAACTACGCGGGTTTAGATACCAGGGATCATGAAAAAATAAAAAGCTATGTGGACAGTGAGAACAGTCAGCGCCCTGACCTGGCTGTAAAGAACGAGAAGGATGTGTATAACATTGAACACGACAAGCTAGCCTATTACCTGCTCATTTATTCATTCAGGATCGATTCGGCAGGGGTTAAAAAATTTATGAAATACAGGATAGAGATGGATACCGCCTGTAATGTGCTGATGGCACGGGATATTACCAGCAGCAATGTAAAAGAGCAATAGCTTCCCTTTGATTATCCATCAGCGAAATCCAAAAATCAATATACTCAGCGGTTAAACTTATCAACACCCTTATACTCTATCAACAAACTCAACATTTGGCTATGATGCATCACTCAAAAATCGCACATTTGCAATCAAATGGACCAGTACTTTATTATCGATTTCGATAGCACATTTACACAGGTTGAGGCATTAGACGAGCTTGCCCGTATTTCGCTAAGAAAGCATCCCGACAGAGAGAAAATTTACCAGCAGATCGAAGATTTTACCAACGCCGCCATGGAAGGGCGGATCCCATTCAGCGAAAGCCTGGAAGGGCGTGTAAAACTGCTGCAGGCCAACCGCGAGCATCTGAAACAACTCATCACCCATTTAAAAAAGAAGGTCTCTACCTCCTTTTCACGAAATAGTGCATTTTTTAAACAGCACCAGGATAATGTACTGATCGTATCCGGTGGATTCAAAGAGTTTATTACCCCGGTGGTTACCGAGTATTATATAAAAAGAGAAAATATTTACGCCAACACTTTTGTGTTCGACGAGAATGATAATATCATAGGCTACGATCGTGAAAACCCTTTGTCGCAGGAAGGCGGCAAAGTAAAGCTGTTGAGACAAATGGACCTGCAGGGCGAAATATTTGGCATTGGCGACGGCTATTCTGATTTCCAGCTAAAGGAATCAGGACTAATCAAAAAATTCTTTGCTTATACTGAGAATATCGAGCGTAAGTCGGTGGCCGAAAAGGCTGATCATATTACCCCAAGCTTTGACGAGTTTTTATACATCAACAAGCTGCCCCGCGCCATATCCTATCCAAAAAACCGCATTAAATGCCTGGTTGTAGGCGATATTGGTGAAGAAGCACTAGAGCAAATACGTAAGGAAGGTTATGACATACGGCAGAAAGACAGCATCGAAGATAAGTACCTCGAAGAAGCAGGGGTTTTGCTTTGCGACGAAGCACATCAGCCCACACCTGAACAATTGCAAAATGCAGACAGGTTAAAAGTAATAGGATGTTTTGGTAAGGTGGCCAATCGCAAGCTGTCAGAAAGCGCCTGTGAAAATGGTATAATTATTTTTGACGACCCGAAATACAACCCCCGTAACGTGGATTTTATCCCTAAACGGGTGATTGCATTTATGAACGAGGGGAAAACACATATGAGTTGCAACTTCCCTGATTTGCAGCCACCACGCAATGACAATGCACATCGCCTGATCCATATTCATACCAACGTACCGGGTATACTGGCACAGATAAACGGGGTTTTAGCAAGGCATAACATTAACATTGTGGGCGAGTTCCTGGTAACCAATTCGCAGATAGGATACGTGATTACCGATGTAGTTGCAGGTTATGGCAAACAAGTACTGAACGAGTTAAAGGCCATTGATCATACGATAAAGTTTAGGTTGTTGTATTAGTCCGCAAGTCGGGAAGACGGAAAGTCCGAAAG